>ENA-OWOZ01000892-OWOZ01000892.1-bioreactor-metagenome-genome-assembly--contig:-NODE-892-length-32392-cov-28.156676_pt1 | contig 32392 bp, 21 predicted proteins | sample MGYA00238140_ERZ651804 | MGnify/ENA primary metagenome ERZ651804 (study PRJEB26910, sample SAMN07631232) | bioreactor metagenome | isolation source: Switchgrass digestor | place: USA: Dartmouth... | reverse complement strand
TTGAAATACCGGCGATTGCATCAAATCATCCGGCATTATTGGGTCAAAAATATCCTGGCGTTGATATACCATATATTTTGAGTATAAGTTGAGGTGTCAAATATGAAGGAAGAAGTGTTGAGGGATATAATTTATAATAAATTAAGTGATAAAGATTTAATAAACCTTTTGTTTGAAGATCAAAACGGTAATAAGCAAAGCATCCAAGATTTACTTTCTTTTTATAATTATGTTGTCATAAAGGACAAATCTTATTGGAGGGATAATAAAGAACTGTTTTCGGTTGATATTATTGGGGGAATGGTACCGGGTTTGGCTATATCTGAACACTAATTCAGTAAATATTTATATACTAAGGTGGGTGCACAAGTTGAAAAAATATTGTTTCCAGGTAACAGTCATACTTACTTTGAAAATCTGCCTTGGCTTTTCCGAACAGTTTGTATGCAAAAAGCCATAGATGTTGATGTGTTAATGATTACTTTTCCCGGTGTCGATTGGAACTGGCACCTGAAAAACCTTTGCACAATACTGAACATAAAATACAACAGATATGATTTTGTTGTTATGCAGCAGAAATGTTTGATATTGACCCTGTGACTTTCCCGAAGCAATTGTTTTTTGATAATAAGTATATCGACCTTTCAGAATCTGATTTTGTAATATTACAGAAAACAGCTAAAGAGGTGTTGGGACTGTCGCAACTGTTTCATAATGTTTCTAAAAGGTAAAACGAAAGTAAACCTCATTTCAATGAAAACATTTTATACAAATTTGACAAATCACCAATAAAAACTAAAGACTTCCTATGTAAAATATGTTATACTTTTAATACATAGAATTATTTTTCACATAGTATAATGGTAATACCTGCAATTCATATATACACGATAATGAAAGTTACACAGCCTTATAACGGGAGGGGTATCTTATATAATTCCAATCATAACGGTAACAAGGTCAGTGAGTATTCCTGTAATGGCGCTAGAATGAATACTTTGAAAACATAATGGAAGGTGTATTCAGTATGTTCTCTCTTAAATTTCTGCAACTGTTTAAAAGTAGAACAGTGTTTAAGAGAATATTTATCAGTTATATACTGCTAATGTTGATATCAGTAGCTTTTGTTGGGTCGATTTCAAGGGTGTATTCCTATAATATATTGCTCGATGAAATTCGAAATACTACAATACTGCGGCTTCGTCATATTCAGAATACCATTGACCAGGAAGTATTTGCATTGAATCGTGTAGCATTTCAAATGCAGTTAAGCAATAATCTAAATAATGTTTTACACAGAGATGTAGTATACAGCCCCAAATACTTGAAAAACTATATGGATCTAATCAAACAGTTGAGTGATATAAAATTTACTCAAAATTCAATATCTAATATATGGGTATGTCTTGCTGATTCTAAAATAATTGTTGGTGATATTGGGACGTGTACTGCTAATTTATTCAGTAAAAATCATTTCATTAACGGCAAAAGCACAAACATATTGGATATGCCGGTTTCAAAGGTATCAAAGTTTAAATTGCTGGGGAAATACGAATCTAATTTTACAGGTTATCAATCAGAAGGAATATGCTTTATGTTTGAGCTTCCCTCAATAAAATCAGGTTACCCTGCCGGATTTTTATTGTTTGATATTAGTTCAAATGCATTTTGTAGTATTTTAGATAAAATTGATTCTGAAAAGTTAGTATCTATATTTGTATTAGATGCTGATGATAATGTAATTATTGGTAATGCTACCAGTAGTTTAAATACCAGCGCTCAACAAGCTATACCCCATATTCTGAACATTATCGAAAATACTCAATTAAAGGAAGGTTACCTGGAGAACCTTGATTTTGACGGAGTGAAATATTCCGTAGTATATAATATGTTGTCGGACACCGGTTTTAAGTATATTTCAATTTTCCCCACAAGTTATGTAACAAATAAATCTGATTTTATAAAATTTGTCACCTATGTAATTGTCGGCATAAGTTTAGTTTTTGGGCTCATATTTTCTTATTTCTTTAGTAAGAGGCTATATCGCCCTATTGAATCTATACTAAAGGATATCAGAAAAAGCACAAGCAGCAATGACTCTTATTTTGCTATGCAAGGGGCGAAAGATGAACTCAGCATGATAAATGTGGTTGTAAACTCAATAAGTAACGAAAATGTAATTCTGAAGGATTTCTATCAGAAAGGATTCTATGCATTGCGGGATAGGTTTTTAAATGACCTTATTTATAATAAAATTTCACTGGAACAGTTTAAGGAAAACGCTAAACTGGTTGAACTTGAAATGCCTTATAAATATTTTCAGGTTGTTGTTTTTGAATTGGATGATTATTTCGAAAATAAACAACAGTTAGTAATAGACCATAAGATTGATTGCCTCGAGGTTATCAATGAAATATTCAAGGAGAACCAGGTAGCTGAGTTTAAATGCAACTCAGTATTTAATGGACGGAATAATGTAATTTGTATCTTAAACTTTGAAAATGAAAATAGAGTAATGGAGAACTTTCTGGATAGTATCAAGCATATCAAAGAAGTGTTTTACAACTCATATAACTTAGTTTTAACTGTTGGGATAGGCAAGGTGTATCAGAAGTATTCAAGAATATCCAAATCATTTTCTGAAGCTCTCTATGCACTTGAATATAAAAATGTTAAAGGACAGGGGAGTATAATCCATATTGATGAAATAAAAAAAGCACCATATGAGATATTTAGTTACTCAATTGACATTGAAAGAAAGATCTTGAATTTAACAAAAGCTGGAGATACCGATGGAGTAATCAAAGCGATCGATGAGGTTATCAGGCAGAACCATCAAATAGACAGTAAATCTATTCAGATTATAGATAGTCTTTTTTATGAGATTGCTGGTACAGCATTAAAAGCTATTGCAGATGTAAAAATTAAAATGGAAGATATATTTGATACTAATTTGAGTATTTATGAACAACTGCAAGAGAAAATTTCGGTTGAAGAAAAAAGAGATTTTTTGATTGATGTATTCTCGAAAATAACTTTAAGTATTAAAAAATCAGAAATTAGCCATGGCGAAATGATTATGAAAAAAATCAAGGATTATATTGAAAAGAATTATAATGATCCGGATATTTCTTTAAGTGTAATCGGTGACAATATCGGGTACTCAACCTCATACCTAAGTTTGATATTTAAAGAGATGTCTGGTGAAAATTTTGTTGATTACATTAACAACTACAGATTGGAGAAGGCCAGGAATTTACTTAAAAAGACCAATCTCAAAGTATTGGAGATATCTCAAATGGTTGGTTTTACTAATTCAAATACCTTCATTAAGGTATTTAAAAAGTATGAAGGGGTAACCCCGGGACAATACCGCTCTTCTATATCAAATATGTAAATCACCTGCCTGCATTGGTATTCCTTCCATTATAATGTAATGAAACAAACATTTTAAATCATTTTAAATATTTTTTCTTTTTTCCATATGATTCTGTTTATTATCTCCTGATGCTAGAGACAAATCTTTTATTACATGCTGATAATAGCCTGCTGTGCACACCTTTAAAAAATTTACTATAGACAAAAAAATTAACGATGACTTTATCTTTTAAATAGTGAAACTTTACTATTTATTAAAAAAATTAACGATTGACGGTCTGAAGAAGCCAATGTATGTTGAAGACAAAGCAATATGTATTGGCATTACATTTTGCTCAATCTTCCCAAGTTTGTATCTGGTACTAATTAAAGCACTAAAGTATTTAGCTCCCGGGGCTAAAAAGGAAATGGGTCCATTGCTTTATTAGTCTAAACAATTTAAAAGAAAGGAAGAGTGAAATGAAAAAGAAAAGCCTGATTTGCATCGTGCTAGCCATTCTGATCCTGGTGCCTATGGTTCTTGGAGGGTGCAGCCAGCAAAAAGCCAATACCGGCTCTGAATCAGAACAAAAGGGGAAACAAGCCGAAGCAAAAACTGACACAAAAACTGAAACAAAAACTGAAGAATTAAAATCACTGGACATCACTGTCCGTAATTGGGTAAATGTTGACCACTATGATACCATTGTACAAAAGAAATGGGAAGAAATGATGGAAGAGTACATGGGGATGAAACTAAACATCACCTGGGTTAATGTTCCTTACCGTGATTATACTGAAGTTACCAAAGTTTATCAGGCAGCAGGGCAGTTTCATGATATTTTCATTGCAATCGACCAGTATCAAATCCAGGAACTTGGAGATAACGGATTACTTGTAAATCTGATGGATTATAAGGATCAGTTAAAGTATTACCAGGATTGGCTGGATGACAACTACAATTTCGAGCGTATCAGTACAGCAGAAGGTAAAGTATATGGATTTGCTACCGGTGAAATCGGATACCATACAGGTAATCAGCAGAACTTTGCTTACCGGTTTGATATCTTCCAAAAGCATAATTTGAAGATTCCCGAAACACAGGATGAGTTTTTTGAAGTATGCAAAAAACTTAAGGAATTATATCCGGATTCTTATCCAATAGGTGGCGGATGGCCAGGTGGCGATTACAACCTATATACTGTATTCTTAATGATTAACCGCACCTATTATTCCTTCTATTACAATGGTGAGAAATACGTTTATGGACCTGTAGATGATGAAGAAAGATTCAAGGCTACCATGGAATATCTTGCAAAACTTTACAAGGCAGGATTAATAGACCCTGAAGTATTTACAATGTCAAGAGATCAGTCTCTTGAATACATGACCACAGGAAGAAATTTCGTTGCTCCGAATTTCTTCATGGGAGAGTTCTCACGCTTTAACAATAATGCTGAACATCCTGACCTGTTATGGGGTGCAGCTCCCAGGCCTTTAGGTTATAAAGGCGAGGTAGGATGGAAACCTGCATCACAATGGAAGGGATATAAGCTTATCCCGGATAACCAGAATGTCATTTCATCCAAAGCAAAACATCCGGAATTACTTGTCAAGATGCTTGACTATCAGTACTCTCCTGAAATGGTTGAACTATCCAACTGGGGAGTTGAAGGAGTCACATTTACTCGTGAGAGCGATGGAACGAAAAAATACGTGGATGCAATAACAAAAGCGGCTTCACCAAGAGCAGAAGCAGACAAGTTTGGTATCCAGACAGGCGCGAACACTTTTGCAGGTATCCGTATGCCCAAGGATAGGCCGGCGTGGTCTGCAGTGTTCCCAAGCGTGCCGGTATTTGCAGATGGACGATATTTCGATTATCCAGATATATGGAAGTTCACTTATGACTATGAACATCAGGAAGAATCTGTATATCCGGATGAAATTGCTCCACCAATAAGATTAAATGCTGAAGAAAGAAATCTCAGAAGCAATATAAAAACTCCGCTGGATACGTATGTCAAGGAATATATAGTTGGCTTTATAACTGGTGACATTGATTTAAGCGAATACGATAAATTCAAGAACTCGCTGAAGAATGTCGGCGACTACACACAACTCCTTGATATGCTCAATCAGAAGCTTGCAGAATTTAACAAATAATTAAATAACATTAAATTAAGTATATTTAGGATTAATTTGAGTTTCGTGACAATTATATAAAGAAGGTGTACTTCTGTATATACAGAATGAAAACACCTTCTTTATATAACATTTCGTTTTTAAAATATATTTTTGCAAGAAAAACATAATTACCTGAATTTTAGTTAGAGCATATATTTTATGATTTGTTTTCGTGTTGCAACGGTATTCTTTGATAATTAGGAGGAATTTTGACCTATGGAAAGTCATGTTGTCAACGCTACTTATAAAACTAAAGAGGTCGGTAAATTCAAATCCTTTTTTAGAAAATGTGTAAAACAAAGGTACTTACTGCTTATGGTACTGCCTGGTGTAGTAATAATATTTCTTTTTAATTACCTTCCTATGTATGGTCTTATAATAGCTTTTAAAGATTATAATATAGGAAAAGGCATTATGGGCAGTCCCTGGGTAGGTTTGCGGTGGTTCAAAACATTTTTTTCCAACCCAATGGCAGTAAGATTAATAAGAAATACTTTCCTTCTCGGATTTTATTACCTTTTATGGAGTTTTCCCGCGCCAATAATACTCAGTATACTTTTGAATGAAGTTAAAAGTACAAGATTTAAACGGATTGCCCAAAATATTTTATATCTTCCCCACTTTATTTCTGTTGTAATTATGATTGGACTTTTAAAGGAACTTTGCTCAATGGATGGCATTTTCAACACGATACGCGTGGCATTGGGCCAGGAGCGTGTCAATTTCTTTGCTAAGCCGGAGTATTTTCGGAGTCTTTTTATTGGAAGCGGAATATGGCAACATTTGGGATGGGGAACTATTATATATTTAGCAGCTTTATCCGGAATTGATGTCGAAATGTATGAGGCTGCATATATCGATGGTGCAAACCGGTGGCACCGTATAATTTACATTACCCTTCCAGCCTTGCAGTCAACTATAGTAACCCTGTTTATACTTAATGTGGGAAGAATATTGTCATTGGACTATCAAAAGGTTTTATTGATGTACAATCCGCAGACATATTCTACTGCCGACATAATAGGCACCTATACTTATAGGGAAGGTTTACAGAATGCCCGGTACAGCTATTCAGCAGCAGTAGGTCTGTTCATGTCTGTTATCTCATTTATATTTGTTCTAATAACTAATAAACTTAGTAAAATAACCACAGAATCGAGCTTGTGGTAATAGTGAGCATTCCTGTAGTGAAATAAAGTGAACTTTGAAAAAGAAGATGCCACACTGTAGAATTTGAAATGTGAGTTGCACGAGAAGTAACCACAAATCAAAAACACAGGAGGCATCTAATATGAAGTATACCCAGAACGAAAGAATAATGCAAATCACAGAGAAGACGTTGATTATCGGAATTGATGTAGGAAGCGAGAAACATTACGCCAGGGCTTTTAATTTCAGAGGCGTAGAGTACGGGAAGCTATTGATATTCCATAACGACGCGGAAGGATTTACAATGCTTGAAGATTGGATCAGGAAGTTGGCCGAACAAAACGGTTTCAAAGATGTAACGGTGGGGATGGAACCTACGGGGCACTATTGGTTCAACCTTGGCGAGCATATAAAGGGAAAGGGTATGCGGATAGTACTGGTGAATCCGCACCACGTAAAGAAGAGTAAGGAACTGGACGACAACAACCCCAGCAAGACAGATCGTAAAGACCCAAAGACCATAGCAATGCTGGTCAAAGACGGCAGATATATGGAGCCATACATACCAGAGGGTATATACAAGGAATTGAGGACCTTGATGGAAAGCCGATGGCGTATCACGAAAGAACTATTTGCAATCAAGAACAGGATCAGGCGATGGATTAGCATATACTACCCTGAGTTTACCAAGGTTTTTGTGGATTGGGAAGGCAAGGCAGCAATGCTGATATTGAAGGAATGTCCGACACCGGCGAAGGTCATTGAGAAAGGTATAGACGGTATCATTGCTATCTGGAAGGAACACAAGATACGTGCGGTAGGAAGGAAACGTGCGGTAATGCTGTTGGAGATGGCGAGATTATCCATAGGGACGAAGGAAGGCATGATCTCAGCGGAGAATGAGCTACAGATGCTGCTTGAGGATTATGGAAGCAAAAAGCGGCAGTATGAAAAAACGATGGAGTTGGTAGAAAGGCTGGCGAGAGAGATTCCGGGATTTGAGGAGATGCTTGAGATCAAAGGTGTCGGATTGGTAACAGCAGCAGGATTCATAGCTGAGATAGGCGATGTGAGCCGATTCTCGCACCCGAAGCAGATACAGAAATTGGCTGGATTAAGCCTTAAGGAGAACAGCTCCGGTAAGCACAAGGGAAAGACAACAATATGTAAACGAGGGAGAAAACGGCTGCGATATTACCTGACATTCGGTATGATGCCGCTGTTATCAAAGAATGAGGAATTTAAGGCTCTGCATGAGTACTATACAAGCCGTAAGGAGAATCCTCTGAAGAAGATGCAATCCCTGGTGGCATTGAGCAACAAGCTGATAAGGATATTTTATGTGATACTGACAAAGAATGTGGCTTACGATCCGCAAAAGATGATGAGTGACATAAGAAGGACTGGAGTAAAAGCGGCATAGCTGCACCGCTAGCGGTATGATACATTGCTTTCGTAAGCCAGTCAAGGGCAAGACTGCGTTCGGCTATTGCCGACCCTTGACAGTCTTACTCAAGCAATGAGATGGGTAATCAAGCGGTGCAAACAGTATGAGTAAAACTGAAGTTTTCACTTTTTATCATAGATTGAACATTGACAAAACGAGCCGGATAGTCGGGATGAATTATCACCTTGAGGGCAAAAGACCCTGTGTAGGAGCTTGACTGACATCCACCTTCTGGGCAGGCAGGACGAAGGAATTGAGGGCAAAGACCCTGCTAGAGATGGGAGGTTTGCTGCAGGAGAACATGTGGATACCAATGGCTGCAATAACGGGAAACGACGAAGTTTCATTGGCATACACAGTATCATCCATAATTATACAACAATGCATAATCTGCCCAGACAGCTCATTTCGAAGATGATGAAAATCTATGAATGAGTGAGAAATTTAAAGAAAAACGAAGATTTATTAGGGAGGTGAATTTAATGAGAACAAGAATAAGGGATGGTTCAAAAACTTTTGATGTTATAAATTATATATTCATCTCATTTATCTGCTGTATTATGCTATATCCAATTCTACGCGTCGTTGCTATATCTTTAAGCGAACCCAAATATATCGTAGCAGGCCAGGTAGGTATTATCCCACGGGGATTTAATATATTAGGCTATAAAATCATACTCTCTAACCCAGAGTTATGGAACGCATATAAAAATACTATTCTTTACACGGCTGTCGGTACTTTTCTTACACTGCTGGTTACTTCACTTACAGCGTTCCCCTTGTCCATAAATGACTTTATGTTTAAAAAGTCGATAACCATTTACTTGGCTATTACGATGTTTTTTAGCGGTGGGTTAATACCTACGTATATTATGATAGTAAAGATGGGAGGACTAAACTCCTTTTGGGTTATGGTTTTGCCCATGTGTCTTTCGGCATATAACACTTTTATATTCAGGAGCTTTTTCCAGAATATTCCCGCAGAAATACGCGAATCAGCCTTAATTGACGGCGCTAATGACCTGAGAATATTATTTGTCATTATTCTGCCACTATCAAAGGCACTTCTTGCCACATTTGCGTTGTTTTCTGCAGTCAGCCACTGGAATAGCTGGTTCCAGGCCCTTATATACTTGCAGGATATGAAAAAGCATCCTGTACAGATGATTTTGCGAAGGATAGTGGTTGATGAGCGTACAGATTTGATAGGTGGCGGAGGCGAAACTGAAATAGGGGATTTGATTGCAACACAGCTTTTGACTCCGCGAAATTTACAAATGGCAGCTGTAGTTGTAGTTATGTTGCCAATTCTTTGTGTTTACCCGTTTGTCCAACGTCATTTTGTTAAGGGTGTAATGATTGGTTCAATAAAGGGCTAACAGGTAAGGGATATATACAATCCGGAAGATAATGAAATGCCCATGTTTAAGTAAAATACGGCTAAAATGTTAGCAATTCTATAATAAATTATTTATGAAATGGGGTATTGTCATGAAAATAACTGATGTTAAGAGTTACTTAGTTTCACCAACTGGTGTATTTGTGAAGATTGAAACAGATGAGGGGATTTGTGGTTATGGAGAGGCCACAATACATTACTTTCCGCAATCAGTAGCAGCTATGATACAGGACATGAAGGGCTATCTTGTTGGCGAAGACCCACAACGTATTGAATACATTTGGCAATCGCTGTTCCGTGACATGTTCATGCGTGGTGGTCCTGTACACTGTGCTGCAATTAGCGGCATAGACATGGCACTTTGGGACATCAAGGGCAAATATTATAACGCGCCGGTTTACCAGTTGCTTGGCGGTTTGGTAAGGGACAGGGTACGCCTTTACGGACATGTAGCAGGAAAATCTGCAGAGGAGATTGCTAAAAAAGCAAAGGCTTTGGCTGATACCGGTGTTACCATGATACGCTTTAGAGGTTTTCACGATTATGATGAAAAAAGGCTCCATGATCACAGCCTTGCAGTAGAGCAACAATTGGAATACCTGGAGGCAATCAGGAATGCAGTGGGCTATGGTGTCGATTTGATTGTAGAATGCCATGGAAGATATGATCCTCAATGGGCTATAAAACTTGCACAGGAAGCGAAAAAGTTTAAACCTTTCTTTATCGAAGATCCGATACGCCATGAAAACCCACAGGCAATGGCAGTTGTACGTCAACATACGGATGTACCTCTGGCGATAGGAGAAAGGGGACATAATAAATGGGACTTTAGAGAACTGATTGTAAACAACTATGTAGATTATGTCAGACCAGATATCTGCCACTGTGGAGGCATTACTGAAATGAGGAAAATTGCGGCTATGGCAGAAACATTTTATATTAGCCTTGTACCGCATAACACGCAGGGTCCGTTGGCATATGCAGCTGCTATGCATGCAGCTTTTGCGATAGATAATGTAGCAGTTGTTGAGGCAGCTTTTGTAAATCCTGTAAATATAGCAAATACAAATTTTGTAAAGCCGTGGCCTGAGTTTAAAGATGGTTATGCATTACCGCCCAAAGGACCGGGCCTTGGAATAGAATTTAATGAAGAAGCAATAATTGAAGCTACACAAAAATTTAAAGCACGTACGCAACCCAGACTCAGAGGTCTTGATGGATCGGTAAGAGATTGGTAATAAATTTTATAGATATAATCAGGGTTAATTACTCATTGGATTATGATAATGGTGTTTTCAGAAATGAAAAGTATTGAAATACCTAAATATAAGTGAGTATTTGGGGGATTGCAACATGTACAGTATGACAAACATATGTATAATAGACCGCAGTAGCAGTAAAAGCCCTGTTTTGTTTGGCAAGCAGGAATTAGTTAATGCTGTAAATACTGCAGGAGCAACTGTAGAAAGTGCTGATTTTTGGTCTGATGTTAATAAAGAGGACCTTTGCATTGTAATGGGTGAAAGCTCCAGCCGGCTTATTGAAAGGCTGCTTGAGGAAAACGGCGTTAAGCTGCAAAACGGGGCAGAGGGAGTAATCCTGCAGTGGTGCACTACTGGAGACCGTAAGGTATTGGTAGTTTCAGGTACAGATGAAAGAGGTTTAATGTATGCCCTTCTGGAGCTTTCGGACAGGGTTCGCTGTCGAGGTATTAATTCTTTAATTGAAGTTGATAACATCCAGGAATACCCGGACAACAAGGTGCGCGGAGTGGACCGGTTTGTAATGGGCCACAGGGATGATGACTGGTTTTATTCTGAAGAGTTCTGGGATAACTTTATAAAAAGGCTGGCAAAAAACAGGTTCAACCGTTTCACACTAATAACAGGCTTTGATACTGCTTATATGACTCCACCATATCCCTTTTTCGTTGAGGTTCCAGGATTCCCTGATGTTAAGGTTAAAGACATGGCTCCCGGCAAGAGGGAAAAGAACCTTGAAATGCTAAGGTTTATCGGAAAAGTGTGCAGATCCTGTGGCGTTGATTTCTTCTTCTCCACATGGCAGCAACTGCCATGGACAGATAACCAGAAATTCCTTGTTGAAAACATTCCATTAACTGATGAAGAATTTACCAGGTATTGTGCAGATGGAATGCGTGAATTGCTTCTTTCCTGCCCGGAAATTGATGGACTACAACTAAGGGTAAATCTTGAAGCTGGTATTCGTTCAACAGGAAACAAATCCAGTACGCACGAGAAGTTTTGGCTTGAAATGATAGACTCAATTGTTTCGGTCGGCAGGCCGTTAAAACTGGATTTGCGGGCCAAAGGCTTAACTGATGAGATGCTTGAGTATGCGGTAAACACCGGCCTGGATATAGCCGTGCCCACAAAATACTGGTGCGAACATGCAGCCCTTCCTTACCATATTCCGCAGCTCAGAACAGAAGAAATGAGAACTGTTGAAAACTACAACTCAAGCCGCAGGTACAGTTACGGTAACTTGCTTAAAAAACCCCGCTGGTATGACATGATATACCGCCTGTGGAACTATGGCAGCACCAACTTATTTCTTTGGGGCGACCCGGACTACTGCCGCAGGTTCTCAGACAGCTGCAGACTGGGCGGCGGCATAGGTTTTGAGATTAATACAATGCTTGCCCTCAAAGGTGGTCATGAATTTATTCCGGGCGATGCGTGGCCCATTCACATAAACCCTGAAATAATCGACTATAACTGGGAAGACGAGAGGTATTGGGCATACTATCTGTCCTTTGGAAGATGGGGATACAATAAGAATACAAGTGCAGAGGTTTGGAAAAGGGAATTTGACTTAAGGTTTGGGGAAGAAATATCAGGTTACGTGGAAGAAGCATACAGGTGGGCAAGTAAAGTAATGCCCTTAATCACCACGGCCCATTTCCCTGTGCATCCTTCTCTGCACTACTGGCCGGAATTATATGCCGGAGCGGCGTTATTCCATGAGAACAACTATGACCCGTATTTTAAGGATAGGAACTATATTAATTCATTACCAAGCGATGAAGCCCTCTTTTATAGCATGGAACAATATATCGATGATCTTGAATCAGGAAATCTTAAGGGGAAGTACAGCCCGCTCCAGGTACGGGACTGGCTGAAAGCGCTTGCCGATAATATAAGGAAGTGCCTGGAAAAGTTTGAAGCACACAGCGGATTGAGAAATTGCAAGGAATTAAAGGCAACCATCGTAGACTTTACCATGATTGCAGATATCGCTGAATTCCATGTGTGGAAGATAAAAGCGGCATATCACCTTTACCTGTACCAGAAGAAAGGCTGCAGGGAAGAGCTAAAGGCATCCTACCAGGCCATGACAGTTGCAAGGGAATTCTGGACTAAGCTTTCAAGGCTTGGCAGCGATAATTTCAACCATAACCTTGAGTTTAATGCAGGTACGGGAAGAAAAAGAAATGGCAACTGGGAAGACCGGTTAGTAAAAGAAATTAATGCAGATATGGCATGTTTGGAAAAGCTGTTGACTGAAAATGGCATTGATATAAAAGAAACTGTCAATTCAGTTGATAGGGAATATAGGAGTATGCTTAAGCCTTCAGTGTATAACATTCTTTCTTTAACAGATGATGTTCCCCAAATGTGCAAGGCCGGGCAGGACCTGGTGGTAAACATTAAATGTGGTGAAATGAACGTCAATGCGCTTTCGAAGGTATGGCTCAATTACAGGCATACGGACCATACAAAGGGAAAATATATCTCCATTGAAATGGAAAGGCTGGGGGACGGGTACCGTGCCGTTATCCCCGGGGATTATATAGTGCCTGAATGGGATTTGATAATATTTATTTCAGCAATTGACAGTGCAGGGAATCCGTTAATCTATCCTGGTATATACCATACAGAATATATGGCACCATATTTTGTGATAAATATTGAAGGCTAAAGAAATAGTATAAGTTTGAACCATTCTGCTTAACGTGATTTAACGAAAAAAAGGGTAGGTTATACCTTTGAAGGGAGAATCATCATGGATAGTTATAATAGCCGAGAATCACTAGTGAAAGAGATGTTTCCGGATGGCATACCAAATTTATGGTGTCCATTGCTTACCCATTATGATGACGATAAAGCCATAGATAAAGACAGAATGTATAAACACATAAAATCTATAATCCGCAATGTTAACACATTTCTTGTACCAGGCTCAACAGGAGACGGTTGGGAAATGTGTAATGAAGATAGGAAAAAGACCCTTGAGTATGTTATAGGTTTTTCCCATGAGCTTAAGTTTAAGATACTGGTGGGAATACTTGAGACTGGCAAAGACGCTGCCAGGAAAAACATTATTGACACACTTGATTGGTTAAGGGAAAAGACCGGTGTAAATGATAGCAGCGAATGCTTGAAAAGGTCAAATATCTGTGGCTTTACTGTATGTCCACCCAAAGGAAGTGATTTGTCCCAGCAAGAGATAGAAGACCAGCTTGCTTCGATTTTGGAATTAGATGTACCTACTGCCCTATACCAATTACCGCAGGTAACTCAGAACGAGGTATCTCCTGAGACAGTCAAGTCTCTAGTTGACAAGTATCCCAATTTATATCTTTTTAAAGACACAAGTGGAGCGGATAAAGTAGCATTATCAGGTTTTGACTTCAAAGGGTTGTTTTTGGTAAGGGGAGCAGAGGGTGGCTATTTTAAATGGCTGAAAAGCAATAAGGGTGTGTATGATGGATTCCTTTTGAGTACAGCTAATTGTTTTGGAGATATTCTCGCAGAGATTCTGAAAAGCGGAGGAGATGCCAACAAGCAAAGCTTCCTGTCATCAAAATTATCTGAATTAGCAAAAACCGTTTTTGATATATGTTCGGAGTTGCCTTATGGGAACGTATTCACAAATGCCAATAAAGCTGTTGACCATTTTATGGCATACGGCAAAGATGCATATACCCGGAAACCACCCATGTTATATTCCGAAAACAGGATACCGGTTGAAATTATCCAAAAGGTGGGTAGTATTCTCAGTGAATATGGCCTGATGCCTGAAAAGGGATATATGTATTAATAAAAAAAGGGGGTTGCGGAACCATAGTTTCCGAAACCCCCTTTTTTTACATTATACGCACTTCAAACATAATCTGTAACTGCCCTGGTATAAAACCCCAATCTTTGTATTATATCGTCTATTTGGCGTTTTACCTGCTTATCGATAAAATAATAAAAACTAACATTTACTATTGACTAACTTGAATATTATGGTAATATATTAAAAATTTTATTATTTCCAACTGTTAGTGTCTTGTCAAGTGGTGTAAATTGATTTCTACTTTATCCCCCATTCATCTTATTTATGTAATAATGCCACCGGCGCCAGTGTAAACTCCTTTGTCGATGTAAGTTTAGCCATAGACTCCAAGCTAAAATAGCGGCGTCCTACCTGCCATTCATCGTTTTGTTCCATAAGCATAGCACCTACAAGGCGGATAACTGCCTCAAGATTAGGAAATATGCATACGACATCCGTCCGGCGGCGAATCTCACGGTTAAGTCTCTCCAAAGGATTTGTGGAGTGAATCTGTGTCCAATGCTCACGCGGAAAAGCCATATAAGCCAGAATGTCATCTTCAGCTTCTTCAAGGATTGTCATTGCCTTTGGAAAACGATTCTTGAGCTCATCCACCACATGCCTCAGCTGTTCTCTTGCCGATGCCTGGTCATTCTGAGCAAAAATCGTCCGGATGATTGAAGAAACCATTCCCTGATAACTCTTGGGTACCTGGCTTAATACATTTCTCATAAAATGAACTCGGCATCTTTGCCATGCACTCCCCGCTAAAATCTTCTTTACTGCAGCCTTCAATCCTTCATGGGCATCGCTAATGACTAATTTCACCCCTTTAAGTCCTCTTGCTACAAGCCTTCTTAAAAACTCTTCCCAAAAGGCTCCGTCTTCACTCATCCCAACATCAAAACCTAGAACTTCCCGTTCCCCCGATTGATTGACCCCTACTGCGATTACAAGCGCCATACTGCATACCCGCCCTCCTTCTCGAATCTTTGGAAAAGTGGCATCCAGCCAAAGATAGGGGTATTCTCCCTCCAATCTGCGGTTTTTGAATTCTTTCACAAAATCATCTAGCTGCTTACTGATCCTCGAAACCTCACTTTTGTCCATGCCTCTCATCCCGAGAGCTTCTACCAACTCATCCACTTTCCTGGTGCTGACCCCATGTACATATGCCTCTTGAACTACATTCAACAGAGCTTTCTCCGACATCTTCCTGGGTTCCAAAAGACTAGGAAAATAGCTCCCGTGTCGTAACTTCGGAATACTTAACTGTAATGTACCTACACGGGTGTCCCATTCCCTTTGACGATACCCATTCCGGTAATTGCTTCGATTTTCATTCCTTTCATATTTTTCAGCACCAATTATAGTTGTAACTTCCGCATCCATCAGGGCATTGATAAGCAGCGTTAATGCTTCTTTCAAAAAATCCTTATCTTTTTCAACAACATACTTGCTAAGTTGTTCTAAAAGTGTCATTCTATTATTAGTAACCACGGTATGACCTCCTCTACTTTATTGTTTTGGGTTTCTTATTAAAGTAGAAATCATATCGTGGTTACTTTGTCAAGAATGCTCCACGAAATTTACACCACTATTTAAGACTATAACTAAATGGAGACAGCAACTTGTACCAGTGCTGACAATATTATATTATAAACTGTCTCATCGATCCCTCCAGTCTTTCTACATCTTCTTTCAGTTTTAAGGCTTCTTTTTCCAGCGAAGAAATTGCATCCAGCTGCTGTTTTACAATGTTCATTACCTCCTGGCTTGCAGCTGATGATTCTTCAGATATTGAAGATATACTGCAGATTGCTTCCAATATGCGTTCCTTGTCATTAATCATATCAGTCATGTTTTTCTGTTCTATCTTGAGTTTGTCGACAAGATTTGATACATGGCTGTAAATTGAACTGAAAGCATCATTGGTTTTACCCAGGGAGGCTGTCTGTGCTTTCATGAAAATCTCTGCCTTTTCGGCCGATTGCACGGTTAATTCGGTTTTGTTCCTTATGTCATCTACTATCTGTTTTATCTGTTTATTAAATTTTATTGACTGATCTGCAAGCTTCCGGATTTCCGCAGCCACTACGGCAAAACCCCTGCCCGATTCTCCTGCCCTTGCCGCCTCAATTGAAGCATTCAACGACAGCAGATTGGTTTTTCCCGCTATTTCGCCTATGTAGCTTACGATATTTTCAATATTATCTGTGTTCTTCCGAACTTCTCCTATCTCCTGTATCAGATTTCTTGTGATGTCGAGCGTGTCCTGAGTTTTCCGGTTGAGTTCATCCACAATAACCTGTCCGCTGTTGATGATACGAATTGTTTCATCAGCAATATCATTCATTTGTTCCGAATTCTCATAAATGATATTCAGCCTGTTGGAAAACTCACTCATTTTGACTACACATTTCTCTGTATCGGATGCCTGTGAAACAATACCTTCCAGCACCTCGTCAACAGTATTGTTTATAATGTTCATCTTTTCATATACATACTCAGCAGTTTTCGACACATCAGACGCCGATGCGCTTACCCGCGCTCCGAACTGTTTCATATCCCCAATCAGTTTTCTTATGTTTCCCAGCATTTTATTCATGCTTAAATTCAGAAGCTTAAACTCATCCTTTCTGCTGCTATAAAAACTGGTTGTCAGATCGCCGCCGGAAACCTGTTCCATGGAACGGCATGTCCTCAGCAAGTCCCTGCTTATACCGTTTGACATATATAAACCTGTGATAAAAACAATGATAAAGGCAGTGATTACGATTACAAAAGTCAGGTCCCTGACATAGTTCACGTCCTTCATAATAACAGCCCTTGGTATCAGTACGCAAAGCATTATGCCCGTGGAACCAATCGGGGAATAGGCATATAAGTATTTTTCGCCATTGTAAAAGGTGCTGGAAATACCTGATGATAAAGCCTGGACAGACTCTTCGAAGAAGTCCTTGCCGGCAAAAATCTTTTCTTCGGATTCAATTCTCCTCGAAGCTACGCTCCCGTCAACTTCTTCAACCTCCTCCACGGCTACTTCTCTGCCATCCTGCGTAACTATGGCCTTTATGCTTCCTTCCCCAAACATCATTGTGCCCAGGACCTCTTCAAGATAGGATCGGCTGATATCGAGCAGGATGAACCCATTGTTTTTCTGGAGCTTCACAATATAAGAAAAGGCATACCTGTCAGTGGAATTCTCCGCGATACTGTCCAGATAGGGGTGTGTGCCGATCCATTTATTCCTTGCATTTCCGGCAACCAGTTCTTTGGCCTCTTCCTGGGATTGATAATCTTCAAATAATGATTTGGGAAGTGTTTTTGAGCGGGACGTGATGGTTTCACCTATCTGCCCGAAGACATAATAATCCGATATGTACTTCAGGCTTCCGCTTAAGGCAATAAAACTGTCACGCACCGTATTGTAGTATGTAGTCGATTCTAAGTTCAGGTCCCTGCCATATTTGTTGAAATAGGCATTTACGTTTTCATCTATAATGATTTCGGCCATCTTGTTCTTTACGTTATCACAGATGGAATTTAAATACAGACTCATTGAATTCAGGGTACTGTTTGCTGATGTCTCATACCTTTTTACCATTGCTTTGGAAGAAATATAATAGGCTCCTGCTCCCAGTGCAATGATCAAAATGACGGGAATACAAAAGGCCAGAAAGAGAGAAGTCCTGATTTTGCGCGTTTTACCGCCCATATCACTTTTGACCTTTAATCTCATTTCAAATTCACCCCCCGCCGCCATATTTCATGCATACAAGCACACGTTCGGCCAGGCCCCTGTTTCTCTATGCAAAACAGGGGCTTGAGGTCAGTTTCATTTTCCTTTTTAAGGATTCTCTCTGAAATTACAGACTATATAATATTAACCTCGATATTAACCTCGCAAATTATCCTGGTACTTTTCAAAAACAGGCATATAATCCAGCGACAATTCCACTTCTATGGTCTGACCGCCGATATGGACAGTACCCTTCTCCATATCGCGCCATTTATATCCTCCGGGCAAATAGACTTTTCTTGTCTGCATCTTCGGATAGAGGACAGGCGCTACTAAGTAACGGTCCCCAAACATGTACTGATCTTCGATCACCCAGCAGTTTTCATCCTCCGGAAACTCATAGAACATGGTTCTCATGACCGGTGTACCTTTTTCGTGGGCCTCCTTCATGAGCTTGCGCGTGTAATCCCGCAGCTGTTCCCTGATATTCAGGTATTTGACGCAAATTTCATAAACTTTTTCCCCGTAACTCCAAACCTCATTGGGTGCACCGGAACAGCATGTCGCTCCGCCAGTCGTTCCATACTGGGGCTGCCTCGGCTCCCTGTCTCCATGCAGGCGCATTACAGGGCAGAAAGTTCCCCACTGGAACCATCTTACGAAAAGTTCCCTGAAATTCTCGTCATTGGGATCTCCGCCGTGAAATCCGCCTATATCCGTAGTCCACCACGGTATTCCGGCTATGCCCATGTTCAGGCCTGCTGCCAGCTGGTTTCTCATGCTTTCGAAACTTGAGGCTATATCCCCTGACCAGACAAGGGCTCCATATCTCTGGCTTCCTGCCCAGGCGCAGCGGATAAGGTTCACAATGTTTTCCTGTCCTTCCCTTTTCATCCCTTCATAAAATCCCCTGGCATATTCCATCGGGTAAATGTTTCCTATCCGCAGATTGCTGCCAAGATAATACCTGTAATTGTCAAAATCATAAACCGTATACTCGGGTTCTGCCTCGTCAAGCCAGAAAATTCTTACTCCCTTTTCATAATAATTCTTTCTGGCTTTTTCCCACACATACTCTCTTGCCCTGGGATTTGTGGCGTCAAAATGGATGGTTGCCCCCTGAAAATCCAGACCAACCCTGTAACCCCTTTCAGTCCTGATAAGATACCCTTTTTCAAGCATTTCCTCAAAGTTTTCGCTCTCCCTGTCTACCGTCGGCCAGATTGAGACCATAAGCTCAATTCCCATCTCCTTGAGCTCTTTTATCATTGCGTCAGGATCGGGCCAGTAAACCGGGTCAAATTTCCATTCGCCCTGTTTCGGCCAGTGGAAAAAATCAACCACAATAACATCGATTGGCAGACCTCTCTTCTTATATTCTCTTGCCACTTCCAGAAGCTCCTCCTGTGTCTGGTAACGGAGTTTGCTCTGCCAGAACCCCAATCCGTATTCGGGCATCATGGGAACCGTGCCTGTCACTTTGGCATATGCCTCTACAATTTCAGCCGGGGTATCTCCTGCCACGATCCAGCAGTCAAGGGAGCGGGTTGAATATGCTTCAAAACTCATAATATTTTTACCAAGTACTGCCCTTCCCACCGCCGGATTATTCCATAACAGGCCGTAACCCAGCGACGACAATGCGAATGGAACACTTGCCTGGGAATTTCTGTGCGCCAGTTCCAGGTCCGTGCCCTTTAAATCCAGATGTGGCTGCTGATACTGGCCCATTCCATATATTTTTTCATGACAGGATACTGATTCAAGACGCCATGTCAAATGATAATCCCCTCCGGGGATTGGTTTGAATTCCCTGGCTTCCACTTCAAGTGCGCTGCATTTTTTATCCAGCACATCTTTCCTGTTTCTGCTGTATTCTTCAAGGAGAAGCCGGCCTTTATCATTATATATGGTCAGCTTGCCAAACCTGGAAATGCAAGCTTTGATCTTTCCGTTTATAATAGATGCGCCCTCATTGCCAATTTCTATGCGGGCATCATTATTTTCCTTTTCTAAAAGCGCCCAGTTTTCAGTAGGCATCATGTTATCCTTTGTTGCGCGAATCCGAAGTGCATTTTCGCCCCAGGGCTCAATCCACAATTCCTCAGCATCGTAATGGTAAATTAATCTGTTCTTTTCTGCCAGAAACATTTTAACTCCTCCTGCCTTTTGTATTGTCAGCCTTTAACAGCTCCGCTTGTCATACCGCTTATTATATATTTTTGCATGAAAATGAATATCAGGGCAACCGGTATGATTGTCACCACTGCAAATGCTGACAGATAGCTCCATTTCGTTCCGTACTGGCCCAGAAAGTTAAATATACCCGCAGTGATGGGACGTCTCCGCTGATCAATGATAAATGTCATCCCGTACGCCAAATCGCCCCACGCATAAAGAAATGAGAACACCCCGCAAACTACAACTCCCTGTTTGGCTATCGGGATGAGCACCCTGATAAAGGCTGTAAACCTGTTGAGGCCGTCAATATATGCCGCTTCCTCCAGTTCTTTCGGAATTGATGCGAAATAATTTTTCAGTATCAGTATCGAAAAAGGTATTCCTATTGTTGAATCCGCAATAATTGTAGACCAGAATGTATTATACAGATTCATGTTTTTGAATATGATGAACAACGGTGTAAGCAAAACGGAAACAGGCAGCATCTGTGTAATCAGAAATCCCAGTACGATTGGCTTTTTACCTTTGAAGTTGAACCTTGCCACTCCATACGATGCAGGCACAGCCAGGATTATCGAAATTATCATTGCCCCGCCGGATATAATCAGGCTGTTTCCGAATGAACGGAACATATTGAAATCCCCTATTTCAAGCTGCACCATATAGGATTTCAGATTAAGCTGCGTAGGCCAGAACGTAGGCGGATTCCGGAATATTTCCTTTTCCAGCTTGAGTGACGTAACAAAAATCCAGTAGAGGGGAAACAGCATAATTAGAAGTAATAATACCGCGATTACGGAATATATAATATCTTTTCTTCTGGATGCCATTATTTTTGCGCTCATTATGTTTCTATCTCCGTATCAATAAATTTCAGATATAAAAGACTTACAAGGAACAGCACGATAAACAGTATGTTTGCCACTGCAGCTCCCTGGCTGTATTTGAACATATCAAACGAAAGCTTGTATGAATATGTTGACAGAAGCTGCGTCGCATTGACGGGACCTCCGGTGGTCATAACATATACCAGGTCGTAAACCTTGAAAGTATAAATAAATCCCAGAATCAAAACAGATTCTATGGTCGGTCTCAGCAGCGGCAGAGTAATCCTGAACAACCGCTGTACTTTGCTTGCTCCGTCTATTGAAGCGCTTTCATAGAGTTCTGAAGGAATTGTTGTAAGACCTGCGGCAAGCAAAATCATATTAAACGGTATGCCGATCCATATATTTGTCATGATAACTGCCGGCATTGCCGTTTTCGGGTTTGTAAGCCATTCAATGTTGTCCTTGACGATACCTAATGTTTTAAGAAAAAAATTGATTATGCCGACGTCGTTACTGAACATGAACTTGAAAATCAGGCCGCTGATGGTTATGGGTATCATCCAGGGTATCATCATAAGTCCCCTGACAGGCCTGGACAGCCTGAACTCCCTGTTAAAAAACAAGGCAAGCGCAAATCCGATGAGGAACTGGAATATCAGGCATGCGACAGTAAATACCAACGTATTTACTATGGATCTGACCAGGACATCATCATGGGTGAAAAGGTCTATGTAGTTTTTAAAGGCCACAAACTCATGCTGTCCGGTACGCAGATTTTTAACGGTAACATTCTGAAGGCTTAATATGAAATTATAAATTATAGGATAGCCTACAAAGGAAATCATGTAAATGAATGCCGGAAGGACAAACAACATTCCAACATTATCATACCTGAAAAATCCTTTTCTGATTTTTGTCATGTCATTCCTCTCCGTTTGGTCAAAAATAAGTGATAATCCAGTTATAAGGACAAGACCCGGAAAGCCTTGTCCTTATAACCCTTTCCTGAATTATTTGCCCAGAATTTCGTCAATTGTGGCTTGAGCTTTTGCTGCTGCGTCTTCAGGCGTTGCCGCACCGGTAATGACCTCATTGAATGCCAGTGAAATCGCATCTGATATGTCAGGCCACTCGGGCAGTGGGCCTCTTGCCATTGCATAATTCATTTCTTCCACGAATGCTTCATAAATCGGATCGCCGGTAAACTGGCCTTCGGCAATGGTGGAATTAGGTGCAATATAACCCATCGAGTGCATCATGAAGAGGCAATTATCTTTTTCAGTCGCAAATTTGAGGAACTCTATTGCCGCCTTTTCGTTGCCGCCGGCAATAACAGCATAGTTCTCACCGCCAAGTCCTGATGCCTGCTGTTTGTCCTGGGGAATCGGTGCGACATTCCAATTCAGGTCCGGAACTGTTTCACGCATTGTCGGAACCTGCCATGTTCCGTTAATCATCATTGCAAGGTTTCCGGATATGAACTGGTGCATGGTGTCACCCTGTGTCCAGTTGATTGCCTCTTTCGGGAATACGCCGGAATCTACAAGCTTCTTCATCATGTTCAGGGCTTTTATACCACCCTCGCTGTTAATTTCATATGAGGTAGCGCCTGTTGACCATATGTAAGGCAGGAAATTGAATGTTCCTTCTTCATTCTGAAGGGCGCAATGTGCAAATCCATAAACTTTATCTGTTGTCAGGGCTTTTGCCACTTCCAGTAATTCATCCCATGTGGTAGGCACTTTCTGACCCGCTGCTTCCAGCATATCGACATTATAGAAAAGCAATAAGCAGTTGCTGCCAAAAGGAACGCCGTAGAGCCTTCCGTCCAGGGTACATGAATTTATAGGTCCGGGATAATATGTGCTTACATCAAATTCATCAGTGATGTCAGCAAATATTCCCATAGCCGCGAATGCGGCATGATCAGGGTTATCCAGGATAATCAGATCGGGAAGCTCACCTGCTGAAGCGCCGATAGACAGCTGCTTTTTCATGTCTGCAAAAGGAACATATTTAGCCTGTACGGTAATTCTGTCCTGAGAATCATTAAATCTCTGGATAAGAGTATTCAATGCTTTCTGGTGACCTTCCGTCTCCCAGTAATACCATATCGTTACATTACCTGAAGGCAGATCCGAACCGCCTTCTGATTTATCTGAACCTGTAGGCGCCTGTGTTGAAACTTCCGGCGATTTTGTAACCGGTGTTTGTTCTTCTTTAGCCCCGCAACCTGTGAACAGTCCGATTAACATCGTGGCCAGAACCAATACGGCTATTAACCACCTATAATTTTTCATTACTTTTCCTCCTTCTTGTTTTCTGTCAACTTAACAAACCTGAACCTGAAATACCTTCGGTATAAGTTTAAAGGACACCTCCCCCTGTTAAAGCCTTGAAATATTCCATGCAATAAGCGTATTCCCCAGCTTTCTGGCGGTCGGCTTTAACATATTGATCCGAATTAAGCAAATGATAAGCCCTGTCTCAACAAGTATCCTTAGCTGTCTGTATCTCAATTTACCGAAAGATTTCAGGTTCTTGATTCATATAAGTCAACAGATTTTTTCAATCTTACAATTTTATAATAAATAATCATTCATCCTGATGAAACTCTAAAAATCTAAAAAAGGGTGAGAATTCTAAGGTGAGAATTCTAATCTGTCAAATTGTATTTTCAAGAAGACTTTGATATTATTTTCATAAGAATATGGAGTTAATTCTGCGTATTTCGCTTCCAGACCGGATTGCGCGCGCTCTTCGCCGAAGCGAGAAATATCTGGAAAGGTTTAGGTTATGGAAAAGCTTAAAGCTCGTAAAAAAGCCAGTCTGCAAGCAAAATTAATACGTTTGTTCTCTGTTGCGTCAATAATTCCAATTCTCCTTTTAAGCCTTTTCTTCTATTACAATATTTCGGATATAATCAGAAAAAACATTGAAGAACTGACAATTAAGAATCTCGAACAGACGGCAAATACCCTGAAGCTGAAACTTAAATCATATGAAGATCTTCTCTATCAGATGTATACGGATGACAATATTGTCGCCCTGGTGGACAAAATCAACAATGAAGAGGATCTGGCCGTGTCGGTCAATCAGCTCAGAAGGTTGATCAGAGGCTTATTTTATACCAAGGACCATATCCGCTCCATTTCCATTATAACAAGCCAGGGGATAGTTATTACATACCATCAGCTGACGTCAGTGACCAACAAAAATCCATGGATTGAAAACTTCAGTCTTACCGAAAAACAAATTTATGAAGAAGTATCCAGTGACAACAGGACGCATATTTTCCCGACCGAATACGGTACGAACTTCGCCAACGAGGATTATTACCTGTTTCATATGGCCCACAGGATTATAGATTATAAGGACATTAACAGAAGATACGGCATAGTAATCATAAGCATAGATGAAGCACTCTTAAGGGAAGTATGCCTGACACAGGAGAATTCAGAATATGCGGACAATTTCAATTTTATTGTGGACAATAAGGGCAGAATCATTTCCTACATAAACAAAGAGTCGTTAACCAAAAAAGTTGTAGATCCCGATTTGCCTGTCGAAGCGCGAAGAGAAGCGTACCTGGACTTTATAACAAATGAAAGCCTGATTGACAAGGAATATATCGCTACTTACATTTATGAAGATGAAGAATTGTCATGGGATATTGTAAATGTATCCAATCAGAAAATAATTCTCAGCAAGCTGGATACTCAACAGAAGATTGTCATAATGGTAGGTTTTCTGTCATTGGTAATTGTAGTCGGCCTGACGTTCCTAATGTCCAATCAGTTGTCCAATTCAGTCAAAAGCGTTGTGGAGACTATGAACGTTGCAAGCTCAGGCAATTTTGAAACCCGTGTAAAAATCGATGAAAAAATGCCCCTGGAAGTTGAGCTTATAGCCACGCAGTTTAATGATATGCTCGGGAAGCTTGGGGAGGCACGCGAGAAGGAAAAACAAGCCGGCGAAAGGCAGCGGATGGCAGAGATAAAAGCTCTTGAAGCGCAAATCAATCCACATTTTCTGTATAATACCCTGGATACAATCAACTGGATGGCTATTGAAAAAAACGAGTTTGATATCAGCAACGCAATAACTTCCCTGGCGACCATACTGAGATACGCCATTACAAACAGCAATGAAATGGTCACAGTCAGAGATGAAGTGGAGTGGCTCAAAAAATATATATACTTGCAGCAAACAAGGCTTAAAAATACCTTCCGCTGTGAAATAAACGTCGAACCCGAGGCACTGGATTTCAGAATTCATAAGCTGCTTTTGCAGCCTTTTATTGAAAACGCTGTCATACACGGCTTTGAGGGCATAAAGCGTGAAAATGTACTGAGGATTGACATGCGGATGGAAGACAATTTCCTTCGTATCTCTATCAAAGACAACGGCAGAGGCATTGAACCCTCAATGGTTGAAAAGTTTAATAACAGGGATTTCCGTGAAGTGGAAACCAGCCATATCGGAGTAGGCAATGCCATTTCAAGGCTTCGCATGTATTACGGCGAACGGGTAAATGTCAGGTTTGACAGCACCCTTGGGGAAGGAACCGAGGTTACAATTCTTATTCCGGGCAAGGAGGCAATACAATGAGAATAGTGGTTGTGGAAGATGAAATAAGGATCAGGGAAGGTATCTGCAATTTAATTGAGAAAATGTTTCCGAATCATCAGGTGATCGGAAGCGCGGAAAACGGTGAAGAAGGGCTCAAACTTATACTGCAGGAAAATCCGGATCTTATAATTACCGACGTCAGGATGCCATTGATGGATGGCCTTACAATGCTTTCCCTGGCATATCAGAACGAAAGGAAAATAAAAAGCAAGGCAATAGTGCTGAGTGCCTATGCGGAGTTTTCATATGCCCAGCAGGCTATGCGCTGGGGTGTGAGCGAATATCTTATAAAACCCCTTGTTGTGGGAGAATTGGTTCAGGCTATAAAAAACATAGAAAAGCAAAACATTGAGGAAGGGAAACAAAACCCGGAAGTGCTGGGCAGGCTTGAAAATATTATTCTGGGCATTATTTTCGGCAATATTGATCTTGATGAAAACCTGTGCAGCTACCTGGAAGAAAAGTATGAATTTCGCCACAACAGGCCGTTCGGAATGGTCCAGATATACCTTGGAAGCCAGTATCCGGACAATATAAGCCGTGTGAAAAAAGAAACCGAAGAATTTCTGTCATCCGGGGAAAATATAAAATATTGCCTGCTGGAACTGCCGAAGGAGAAAATGCTGCTTGGAATACTGTATGGGTATGAAAACCAGAATGACGTTGAGAGATGGTTTCAAAACGGGGTAATTTCTAAAACGCCCGGGGAAGAAATCCCCGACTGCAGTTATGGCTGGATAAACGTCGCCAATATAAAGGAACTGAAAGACAGTTATTATACATTGTTCAAATATATGGACTGGAACATATCCTTCGGCGATAAAATTATGATATCTTATCCCAAAATTCTTCATGTAAGAACATCGATATGCATATACCCAAATGATATAGAGACGCGCCTTAAAGCTGCCTTGTGCTCATTTAACAAACAATCCGTCCTTAAGTGTATCAACAGCTTTAACGATTATTTTGACAACGGACAGTTATATGATCCGAAAGAAATCAAGGAAAGCTATGTAAGGTTCTTGTGGGCCATGATAAACGTGGCCAAGGAAATCGGCGCGTTGAATCATGAGCAGATAGAACAGCAGAAAATCCTTGAAAAGATTATGGGAGCAGTAAACAGGAAAGAATTGAAGGAAGTGACGGAAGAGATATACAACCTTCTTGAAAAAGACGAGATGCAAAGTGAAGGACAGCTGAGTCTGAATATTAAAAGGGCCATAAGCATGGTAACGGAATATTATCACACAGGGATAAACCTGGAGGAAATTGCGGCAAAACTGAATCTGACGCCTGAATATCTTGGGATGCAGTTTCATAAGGAAACAGGCGTCAAGTTCAGTACATATATCAAGGAGTACAGGATTGCCAAGGCAAAAGAACTGCTTATTGGGACGGAATTGAAAATCTTTGAAGTTGCCGAGAAAGTCGGGTACTCGGACGCAAAGTATTTCAGCCGTGTATTCAGGGAGATAACGGGACAGCTTCCCGGCGATTACAGGATGGCGCATAAGTAATTAAACTCAGAAAGCCGGGGGTAATTCTAGTTTTCTTCATTAATTATCAAAGCGGGAAAAATAATTTCAACAACTGTACCTCTTCCGTACTCGCTGGATATATTAATCCCATATTTATCCCCGAAATAATGTTTAATCCTCTGGTTAACATTTTTCAAACCATAGCTTTCAGAACTGTCACTTTCTTTTTGAATATTAATGAGTATTTCTTTTAATTTATCGTTATTCATTCCTATTCCATTGTCTTTTACTGACAGTTTTATTATTGAGTTATTTATTGATCCTTCAATCATTATTAAACCTTTCCGATCGTCTGCTTCCTGGATTCCATGAATAATGGCATTCTCTACAATTGGTTGTAGAGTAATCTTAGGTATGGAATAATTCAAAATCTCCGGAGGGATATTGTATATAACTTCAAACTGGTCATCAGTTTTAATCTTTTGTATGTCTACATAACTTCTTACATGTTCAATTTCATCATTTATACTTACAATGCTTATGCCCCCGCTTAAACTCCTTCTATAAAAGTTGCTTAATAATTTCAGGAACTTCATAATATCTTTGGCATTATATGTGAACGCCATCCAATTTGCCTTATCAAGAGCATTATAAAGGAAATGTGGATTTATCTCGGCCTGAAGGACTTTGATTTCCAGGCTCTTTTTTTCCAAATTCCTTTTATAAACTTCATTAACCAGAATATTGTTCTCATGCATCATATTATTAAAAGCTTTAATCAATTCGTTTACTTCGTCTTTGTAGGATTCATTCACTTCAAGGTAATTGTACTGTTTTTCTATATCTACATTGCGAATAAAATCTGTCAGTTTTGTTATTCGACCGGTTATATTTGAAGAAAGAAACGCTGCAAGAACAAGAGAAAGAAGAAAAGCAATTACAGAAAACTGAAGCAGGGAAATGTATATTATTCTTGTTTTGTTGTCAAAATTCTGCACAGAAACAATCGCTATTATGTTCCAATTAAAATCAGGCAATTGTCTGCGTATTACCAGAGATTTATCTCCGTTTATTTTCATGTCGGAATTTTCATGTGCATTATAACTTGCAAGGTTAAAACCGTTTAGTGTGGAAATGTCTTTACCAATAAAATCAATGTTTTCACAAGAAATTATTTTATTATTATTATCTACAAGATAAATTTCCCCGTCTATGGCTTTCTCCGCCTCTTCTATAAGAGCATAAAAATCTCTTTCTCTTATATCAAGGCATATATATGAAATGTCCCTGTCTGTCTGGCCATAGTCTTTAAGCACCCTGATACAGGAAATTATCCTTTAATTCCAGTTTTCTTTGATTTTATACATGTAGGAATTTGTCCAAATCAATTCCCCATTTGACTGACTTACCTCTTTATACCAGATAGTTGAAGTTGCTTTTTCAATGTTTATAAAATTCAGTTTCTGTATATTATTATCAAATGCGTTTTCCAAATAAATCCTGCATCTGTATATTTTTGAGTTGTAAGGCATTGAATTGTATATTTCACTAATGCTTTTATAATTGTTAAGCTGGGTCTCAAAATCACTTTGTTCGGAAGAGCTTATTATTGCTTCCCTGATTCTAGTATTTGTGACAACAGAATCAGACACCTCTTTTATCGACTGGGCAAAAGAATTAATATCTACAATAAGTCTTGAAATTGAATATTCAACACTTTTTGTCAATTCATTTTTTATAACGTTTGTAGCTGAAAAATAGTAGTCAATACCGACACTAACAGTAATAATGAGATTAATAATCAAAAAGTTAATTATTACTTTAGTCCTAAATTTCCTGCTCCTATATATTTTTGTAATTTGCACAACAGGATTTTTCACATTTGGACCTCTTTTGCACGATAACAGTTCATTTTATTTGTTATATTCCGAAGGTTTAACTCCCGTATACTTTTTGAATATTTTGCTAAAATACTTCGGATCGTTATATCCGACCTTTTTGCTGACTTCATAAAGCTTAGTCATTTTTCCGCTTATTAATTCTTTAGCCTTTTCTATTCTAACCATTGTAAGAAAATCATTGATTGTCATGCCTGTCTCCTGTTTAAATAAGAGGCATATATAAGAGGGGGTTAAGTAGACGGCTTTGGCAATATAGTTAATACTGATATCTTCATCATATTTTTCATAAATTATTGATTTTATGTCTTCAACTACCTTCTTTGAAGAGTTGCGCTGAAATCTGCATATATCATTGCATAATTTTTTAAAAGTTGAGAGTATAAAGCTTTTCAAATCTTCCAGTGTCTCAAGCTTGAAAATAAAATCAACAAGATGATATATATTAATTTGCCTTTCGGAAAAATTATCATAGAATTCAGTTGCAGCCCTGCTTGCTATAGAAATCAGATAAAGACATACTCCATGTATATATTGCTTTTTCAAGTTTTCTTTATTTATCAGCTTGTTAAAAATTCCGTTGGTAATAGCTTCTACACGTTCATAGTTACCTAGTCTAAGAGCAATATAAATGTTTTCCGCATCTTTGTTATTTATTGGTATCTCGGCGTCATTTTCGTTTTTTGTTATATCTACATAAATTATTTTATTCTTTCCCAGGTAAAATTTCTGATTGGCTGCGAACATTGCTCTCTGATATGAGAAAGGAATCCTCTCAATCCGATCAACACATTTACCGATTCCTATAGTGATACTTATTTTTAAATCACTATTAATTTTGCCTTTTATGTCATTGGCTATAATCTCGATTTTTTCTTCTATTGAACATTCTTCCGTATTTCTGTCAAAACCAATAATACCGATAAATTCATTTTCGTTATATTCAAAAGCTAACCCACGGGTAAAATCATTTATAGCCTTTGAAATGATATTAACCATTGAAAATGTCAAAAGCTGCTTTTCATGCATCGAGTATTTCTCTTGCAGAAAATAATAGTCATCTATATATACAGCCAGAACCGTGTAGAACCCGTTTTTGGGCAAATTAACCCCCAGGAAATCCATTTTACGCAGAAGATCGTTCCTGTCCTTTAATTCATCCGAAATCAATTGCCTGTAGAATTTTTCTTGCAGCAAAGGCATGCTTTGTTTAATTTTAGCTTCCAGCTCAATTCTTTTCTCTTTCTCGTTCCTTTCATGTTTGCATGCCTCAACCGTCTTCGAAATAACAAATTCGAGTTCGTCAGGATCTACAGGCTTTAATATATAATCAATTACGTCATACTTGAAAGCCAATTTGATATAATTGATTTCTGAATAGCCAGTTATAAAGATAATTTTTAACTCTGGGAATTCCTGCTTTAGAATCTTGGAAAGCCGAGTTCCATCTATTTTTGGCATTCTTATATCTGTTAACAAAATATCCGGCTTAATAGCTCTTACAAGCTCCAATGCCTGCGCACCATTTTTTGCCTGCCCAGATATTTCTATACCATAGGAAGCCCAGTTTAAGCAACTCCTTATCCCCTGGAGCGTGCTTTCTTCATCATCTGCAATAACCATCCTGAACATCGGAATCCCTCAATATGTTAATATTCTAATATCCATATCTGAGCTTAATAAAATTATAGCATTGTTTATATTCAATAGCAAAGCAAGCTCAGCAAATCCCCTCCCCCCACCCTTGAATCTTATCATCAATTATCCAGTTAGGCCTTACCTGTTATTCAGATACAAGTATAACCACCATCAATGCGGAAATCAGCACCTGTTGTATATGAACTCATATCTCCTGCAAGATACACGGCAATCGCCTGAAGTTCTTCCGGTTTGCCCATTCTATGCATAGGTATCAGTTCTTCCCACTTCTCAATTAAAGGAGCCAAATTCGGATCGTTCAGAGTCATCTCCGTAGCCATATATCCCGGGCTTATGGTATTAACACGGATATTTTTATCCGCCCATTCAATAGCCATATTTCTTGCCATTGCAATTACCCCTGCTTTAGAAGCCGCATATGAGCATTCCTTCTGCGGAATATTTGTAATATGCGCTGACATGGAGGCTGTAATAATAATCGAACCCCCACCTTGTTTTATCATGACTTTCCCTGCTGCCTGAGCTGTCAAAAACGTGCCATTCAGGTTTACATTAATTACCCTGCTCCAGTCTTCTAAGGTATCGTCTTCAACCGGAACATTAAATCCTATCCCGGCATTGCAAAACGCCACATCCAACCTTCCAAATTGCTTTAAAATCGTATTAATCATGTCATTAATTTCGTTTGGATTTGTGATATCAGCTTTAATTGCTATTACTTTAACATTGTTTGCATCGGCAATCTCTTTAGCAGTTTTTTCAGCTTCCGCAATATCAATATCCACTATAGCCACGTCGGCGCCTGCTTCTGCCAATGCAATGGCAATGCACTTACCAATGCCTCTTGCGCCACCCGTTACAAATGCCTTTTTTCCATCAAGTCTCATTTTTTCAATAATACCCATATAAATTCCTCCATTCTGTAATTTTTATTCCCCAACAATCTGTACCCTCACATTACGCTCGCGTTCCCTGGTCTGGTCAAAATCTGCAAAATATATCCTTCCAAACTCGCCTAGCGTCATTTCCCCATCAACTATCGGAATTGTTTCCGAGCGTCCAAGAAATACGGATCTCAAATGTGCGTCTGTATTAAGCCCCCACTCAGGCTTCTCGTTACGCCACTCCATCGCATGTTTTATATGAATAGGGCCCGGGTGTAAATACTGTCCCTGATGTTGGCATGTCGGAATAATCTTTTCAAACACATTAAGCATATCCTGCAATATAAACTGCGTATTCCAATATGTCACATCTTCCGATTCTTCCTGAATAAATACACTGCATGTTGACAGTTCACGATTGGTTATAAAAATAATGCTTCTGGTTTCATTAAGAAAGGTAACTGCCCGGTAGAAAACCTGCA
>ENA-OWOZ01000887-OWOZ01000887.1-bioreactor-metagenome-genome-assembly--contig:-NODE-887-length-32480-cov-19.321452_pt1 | contig 32480 bp, 23 predicted proteins | sample MGYA00238140_ERZ651804 | MGnify/ENA primary metagenome ERZ651804 (study PRJEB26910, sample SAMN07631232) | bioreactor metagenome | isolation source: Switchgrass digestor | place: USA: Dartmouth... | reverse complement strand
TTATGGAACCTGATATCTGAAATTTATAAAATTAAAATGTTGATTTATAATTATAAATATATATAATTATTAGATAAAATAATAAACTTAAACAGGAATTATGTCACCGGTAATACTTTCAATTAAAATAGGGGTATGATATAATCTGGTTATATTACGTTATACTTGAAAGGAATGGATTTGAATGTACTTATATGATAATGTCAAAGAATTTGATCCGGAAATTGCTGAAGCCATATCTTTGGAAATAGAAAGACAAAACGGCCATATTGAACTTATTGCTTCCGAGAATTTTGTAAGCAAAGCGGTCATGGCCGCTATGGGAAGCCCGCTTACCAATAAGTATGCCGAAGGTTATCCCGCCAAAAGATACTATGGCGGCTGCGAATATGTAGATATAGTTGAAAATCTGGCCATTTCAAGAGCAAAAGAGCTTTTCGGATGCACTTATGCCAATGTTCAGCCTCATTCCGGTGCCCAGGCGAATACGGCGGTATTTTTTGCCCTGCTTAAGCCCGGCGATACTATTATGGGGATGAATTTAAATCACGGCGGACACCTGACCCATGGAAGTCCCGTGAATATAAGCGGCAGTTATTTTAAGGTTGTTCCTTACGGAGTAAACGACAACGGATATATAGATTATGAAGAAGTAAGAAGAATTGCTCATGAATGCAAGCCTAAACTTATTATAGCCGGTGCCAGTGCTTATGCCAGAAAAATTGATTTTAAGAAATTCAGGGAAATAGCCGATGAAGTCGGAGCATTTTTGATGGTGGATATGGCCCATATAGCCGGTCTGGTAGCAGCTGGCTATCATGAGAGCCCTATTCCTTATGCCCATGTTACAACTACTACAACCCATAAGACCTTAAGAGGGCCCAGAGGTGGCTTGATTCTTTCCAGCCAGGAATTTGCCGAAGAATATAAGCTTAACAAGGCTGTTTTCCCCGGAACACAGGGCGGTCCTTTGATGCATGTAATAGCAGCAAAAGCAGTTTGTTTTAAAGAAGCCCTGGAACCCGGCTTTAAAGATTATATAGGAAGAGTTGTAGAAAATGCTCAGGCTCTTGCCAAGGGTTTAATAAAGAGAGGATTTAACTTAGTATCAGGAGGAACCGACAATCACTTGATGCTTGTAGATTTGCAAAATATGGGCGTAACAGGAAAAGACGCGGAAAAACTTTTAGAATCAGTAAACATTACATGCAATAAAAATACTGTACCCAATGACCCTGCTTCACCTTTTGTTACAAGCGGAATCCGTTTAGGAACACCGGCGGTAACAACCAGAGGGATGAAGGCTGAGGATATGGATGTAATTGCCGAAGCCATTTACCTTATGATTAAAGATGGGGAGACCAACAGAGATAGGGTTAAAGATATGGTAAAAGCCCTTACGGACAAGTATCCACTGTATTAATAAAGTATTTATCATGTCGCTTAATAATTTAATTATATAAATGATAAAGAAATGTAATATAATAATTTTTGTATTATTATTTAAATAAAAGTTTTAATCAGCTATTTAAATAACTTTTAAAATTTTTACCAGAGAGTTAATCCAAAAAGTATTATATTTCAATTCATTATCATTTGAGTAATGATAAAACTGAAAATAGAGCACATCTATGAAATTTTCTCAAGATTTCTGGATAATATAGAGTTTTATTATCATTGCCAGAAGAGTGGATCGACAAACATAGAAAGATAAGCTAATCTAAAACCAATTTATTTCCATAACAATAAAGTTCTCGAAATTTCCCCTAATTAGAAAATTAATCGATTATCCCAAATTCGAGATTTAAAACTTGAGACTTAAAACTCAACTCTGAGTTTTGGGATGTCTTCAATGTTAGTCTCAGATAGACTCATAGAGGATAAATTCTTGTTGATATTCAGAAGTTCCTTATACCGGGAAAGAAAAATGAGAACTAACTTATATGCTCTACTTTGCATGTTTATGGATAAGCTTTGGAATAGTGGGACATTTTAGGTAGGATCTAAGATTTAGGTTGAGATAGAAAGTAAAAGTAAAAAGGTTAGGTAAAAGGTGCTTTGAGTGAACTCATCCATTTTTAATTATTGTTGGCTCGTTATTAATTTCGTCTATAGTAAAGTATTACATGAGAGAATGAGTGATGAGGCCACCCACTTTCTTAAAAATTTATCATATGTAGGATTTGGAACATTAATTGGAATGGTTTTTTTATTTACTTTTAACGTGCTTGTTGGCAGACTTCTTGGTCCATTAGAATATGGAAAGTTCAGTCTAATTCAATCTATCTCAATGTTTTTGTATATTCCAATGCTTATGGGTTATCATAATGCAATGGTAAAATACAACGCTGAAGTAGAAAACTATGATAGACAGAAAACTGTGATCTCAACAACTTATATTTTAGTAATCATTTTTACAATAGTATTTGTGTTTATATATTTAATTACTCCGCAAAAAGTATTAGAATATTTTTCTGTGCCTAGCGAAATGTTCCATCTATCTATTGTTTTTGCTGTACTGTATGTAATTTATACTCTTCTAATAAGTACATTGAATGGATTACATAAGATGAAAATCTTTGCAATGGTTGCCCCAATCCATAGTTCAATACTGCTATTTACATTATTATGCGTAGTTTATACAAACGCACTAACATATAAATCTGCAATATTTTCAATGTTTGTTGCATATCTAATAACAAGTAGCTTTATGTTGATTTATATTAGCAGGTATCTCGTACCTATATTTGATACCTCTTGGGCAAACACATTGACAAAATTTGCCATATACTCAATAATTGGAAGCCTAATATTTATATTATATACTAATATAAATCAAATATTTATCAATATGTATATGAATACTGAAGCCCTGGGGATATACAATGCCTACAGTTTTGCTTCGATAAATACTGCAGCCATATTTTTTAATATTTTTAATAGTGTATTTTTTCCAACTGCATCAAAATGTAATGATATGACTATCATTTTAAAAAGAATTAATAAGATTACACCCTATTTAATTGGATTTGGAATTCCTATTATGGTTTTTATCCAATTTGTTATTTTAAATATATATGGCAGTTCATATACCATAGATATTCTATTAATGATTTCATTTGCTATTTTTAGTATTTTGATCGTTTATTATGGAATATATAATTGGACTTTCTGCTCAAGAGGTATAAATGGTGTTAAATCAGTAAATAAATCCTCAATCCTGATAGCAATCATCAATATAATTTTGGCTATGTATCTTATACCACGTATGGGAATAATTGGAGCCCCAATATCAACTGCTATTGCGTTAATTATAGGAATATATTTTTTATTAAACAAAGGAAAATTTTAAACTATGATAAAATCGAATCCCGTGCTTGAATAATCAATAAAAATCTGTAAAGAGTATGCATTCCATTATGAAAATCTAAACAAACTATGTTTATATCAGTATATCGATAGGAGTGATACTTCCATAGTTAAGTTCTATTTAGCAAGTAATTTCCCATGCTGAAACAGCTTTATCAGACCAATATAAAAATTAATTAACTGAATAATTGAGCAAGGAAAAAAATTAAAGATCTATTGCAAAATATTGTCTGAGTTTTTCATATATGTACTATGTATAAAAATAAATTAATCGATTTCTAATGTGCATTAAAAAGAAGTGAAGTTATGAAATTAATATATTTTTATCCTAAAACAGACAATGCACCTGCAAATTTAGCACGTGAGTTATACTCAGCTATTAAAATTCAAAAAGATTTAGATTTATGTATCAGTCTTTATCCTTGCAACGATCTATATCCAATGGGATCATGCAGCTTAATTGATTTACTTTTTCATTCTAATGATTTTATTGGTGTTCATATGACTACAAGTCCTTTTTTTGCTCCAATAAAACGATTTTTATTGCATCTAATAGCTGTATTAAAAGGAACACCTATTATTTTAAATTATCATGGTGATATTCGAATAGAAACTATGAATCAGCTTAAAAATAAAAACTGGGTCAACTTCCTTAAATATATTCCAAGCTATCTTTTTGTTTCCCGATTCCTGAAAAATGCAGAAAAGGTAATTGTAAATTCATATAATATGAAATCTCTTGTTGAGAGAAAATATAATGTATCAAATGTTTGCGTTATACCCAATGCAATAGATGATTTTTGGTTTTCTAAAAGCAAATCAAAAATACATCTGGAAGGTTGTCCTTCTATTTTCTATCATGGCAGACTTTCTTATGAAAAAGGGGTTGATCTTCTTATTAAAGGTCTTGCAAAGAGTAAAAGATCAGATGCAATTTTATATATTTCAGGCATTGGTGATCAATTAGATTACTTGAAGTCTATTGCTGCAGAAGAAGGAATTAGTGATAACGTAAAGTTTTTAGGTAAAACTACAAACGATGAACTGAAGATGTATCTATCAAGTGTTGATCTGGCAATATATCCTTCTAGATATGAACCTTTTTCCCTTGCTATTTTAGAGGCTTTTGCTACACTAAACGGTATTGTATTCTATTCTAATAAGGCAGGGATAAATGACTTTGTAAATAATATGAATTTTGAGCTGAAATCTTTTGAACCCACTGTTGACGAAATTGCGAATATTATTCGGAGTCACTATTCTGCCGAAGAAGTGGATCACATTGTATCAATGCAAAAGAAATTTGCAAAATTTTTTACATGGGATTCAGTTTCTACTCAATATCTTCAAATATACAATGAGTTGAAAATGAAGTATGAAATTGCAAAAAGAGCATGATCTGCTGCAACAGGGAATAAAATCGGGAATATGTAAATATTATACATTTAATTGTTAATGATATGAGATCTTAATTTGCCAAACAAAGCCTAATTCGGTTTACTTATTTTCAAGTTATAACTACCAGTTTTATATTAAACTTTTATTTGATATCTAAATGAGGCATACTACAATATCCTGCAAATAGTCTCCATTTAATTCAGTAATTAATTTCATTCTAAAACTAATTTTGTTTATTATATGATAAAAATCATAACTAATTTTTCATACCAGTTAGTCAATTGATTATTTAAAATTCATGGCTTAAAGACCTAATTCTACATTTTAGAGTCCTCAGTATTAGTTTTTGGCTAACAATCCAAAAAAAATAATACAGATACAATTAAATATTTTGGAATCTGTTTATTCTGTATGAAAAATATTCAAAACTGTCGATTTTAAACAGTTACGAATATTTTAATTCATAAGGGGGGTTTAGTATAAATTGTACTAGGATACTTTTGTTTTTCCTTACATTGTGTTTGTTGACGCCATTAACAGTGAGCGCTCAAACGTTTCCTGTTAATAACAATCTGGACTGGTGTGGGATTACTTGGTATGTACCTGCAGCAAACTCAAACACATGGGTAGATGACCAGAACAATCTGCACATGAGATTAGAAAAGATCAATGGCAGATGGTGTGGTGCTATTCTTGAAAGCCGTAATACCGTTAAATATGGAAAATTTACATGGGTTATTAGCTCTTCTTCCTTAAATTTGGAGAGAAATACAACTATTGGTTTATTTATATATCACGATGATAGAAACGAGCTTGACATAGAGATAAACCAATGGCCTGGGACTGACCAACATTTATACTTCGTGAATCAACCTGGATCAGTTGAGGATCATCCTGAAAACATTTCTTATGGTGTTTTCTCGTCTAATCCTCATCTGAATGATAAAAACATAGCATATTCGATAGAGTGGACTCCTGATTATGTGTACTATTCTGCCACTGCAGAAGATGGAACCATAATTCTAGACTGGACTTATTCAGATCCTGAAGGTATCCCAGCAATAAACTCTACCATCTGTATGTGTCTGTTACCCCTGGCAGGAAGTTATTATCCTGCAAGTGGGAATGCAGCAGAGATAGTATTGAGTAGTTTTACCTATACTCCATATGATCCTTCCTGGAAAGAGCCTAAACAAAAACCCGTAGCTTCGTTTTCGGCATCTCCAGTCTCAGGAAGTGTACCTTTGAAAGTTGCTTTTACTGATAAAAGTACAGGGACTCCAACCTCCTGGAACTGGAATTTTGGAGATGGGACAAGTTCAACCGAGAAAAATCCAATGCATACATATTCGAAAGCAGGAACTTACACAGTAACGCTTACAGCAACCAATGCTGCAGGCAGTAATACGGCAACGAAATCAAATTACATAACAGTAGCAGGAACAGCCGTGGAAAAACCAGTTATAAACTGCTGGGGCTCACCAAGGATGGGAACTGCGCCTCTGACTGTGTACTTTAAAGACCGTAGCACAGGTTCGCCTACTTCATGGTACTGGGATTTTGGGGATGGAGCTTACTCAACACTCCAGAATCCGAAACACACATATTCAACACCAGGAAAGTATACGGTAAAGTTGACAGTAACCAATGAAGCAGGTAGCACTTCAACAACGAAATACCACTATATAGTGTCAAAGGCACCAAAGGTCTGTAAAGCCAGTTAAAGGGAGAAAATAGCAACAAAAGTGAAAATAAGAAAAAATCGGAAAGACAGGAATCAATGAAAAATATCTCAGGATTTATTCATTTGCCTGCTTTGCAGGCAATTTTTAACTTTCCCAATTTTTAAACGAAGGATTTTATTTTTAAAAATCAATTAACAGCATTTCTTGTAGTATTCTATTTTGTTTTAAAACCTGTACTCTTTGTTTCTATTCTTTACATATCAAACCTTAGAAAACTCTTGCTACCATCATAATATTGCCCTCTGGAAACCATATCTCCTTGCCTGACAGCTTTCCATCCCACATAAACGTTCAATACTTTATAATAATCTTCAATTTTCTATTGTATTGACAGCAGAAGAATTTCTTGGATTTATATTTTAAATTTAGTAAAGTCATTTTTATAAAATCTCATAGAGAATTTATGATTGAAATTGAGGAAAAAAGATGAGAAGATATTTAATTTTGACGAATAAATAATTAAACTTATTAGGGTGATGGGAGAAAGTACAATAAAATTATTTATGAGGAAAAATAGTTCGGAAAGTGAAATTAATTTAAGAAAGCTTAAGTAATCTATCATAATAATTGTTTTAAGAAGGGCTTCTAGAAATATAAAAGAAAAGTAGTATCACTTTATAAAGGGAAAGAGACATGAAACTTAAAAAAGGACTTCTGATCTGTTTAATTTCTTTTATAGCAGCTATAGGTATTGCATCTGCAACTCCAGCAGAATGTCTTAATAATAGTAAACATATAGCTGTATATCTAGAAAACGCACAGACAGTCAGTCATGATCCTTTCTGTACTTCGATGTTTTATGAGTATAACCTGACATATTTGTTTAATGATACGATTTTGTCTCAAGATTTATCAGGTATTGATTTGCTTATAGTCCCTGAAAATCAGATGTCAAATTCAACGGCTGCAATAATAAATGATTATCTGAATAGTGGTGGGAAAGTTTGGTTTCTAAATGATCCAATATTTGATGAGAATGGTAACTTACAAACTGCTAATCGGATAAACATTCTGGGAAATTGGAGTCAATATCCTATTAATCATGCTCAGCGAGTATATTTCAATAATACCGATCCACTTTTATCGGGCTTTCCCTCATCACTCCCGATTCAATCATCGATTGAAAGTTATACCTGGATGAGAGCTTATAGCCCTCGCTCAGGAACAATATCGGGATTTAACTATAATGTTTTAATGCACCTGGGGCATTGGGATGGAAATATGCTTGTTAAATTTGAAAATACAACAACTGGGGCTAAAGCAATTTATTCAAACCCTAATATGTTTATCTCTGGAGGAAAAAATAGCTACTTTGACTCAAATACTGCCTCAGCACTTTTTTACTCATTGAGAGACTGGATTTTGGGTTTCGAATCAAATACATATAGTGTAGCTGTAACATATCCAAAAACAGATAAAATACTCACATTAACTATAGACGATATTCATGGTTCTGATAATGAGATACAAACAACGTCTAATTATTTCAGAATGAAGAAAAATCTTGCATATTCTATTCCAGACACATTTTTTATTATCCCTGATAGTGATACTACAAAGAAAGGACTCAATTATTTTTCTCAGTTTGGAGATACTCATACTATTCATCCACATGGGGTGGATTGGACTGATGTAAACACGGCAAGTAATAGTAATGTTACAATGTTTGAAGATATCATAAATGATGCCACAGGAAAAGAGGATTATGGGTTTTATAGTTTTAGATTTCCAGGAACTACAGGTACAATCCCAGCTTTTCAGATATTTGCAGATCTTGGGTATTCAATAAGCTCAAATTATGGACCTTTTACAGGAATGGGCTCTATTGGAGATGAACTAAGTAACAATATGTTCTTCCCAAAGCAAAAGATACTTTATAACAAAAAAACAAATTTAATAGAACTGGAGACTCCTACTAGATACGATATCAATACTGATACCCCAGCTGATATTTATACAGATAATATTAACAGTTTACAATATTTTAAAAATATTAACTTCCCAGCTAATTATATCATAGGAGGACATATTCAGGGGGTTATGGAAAACCCCGATATGGTTTCCAATATATCCAAAGTTTTTGTCTATATAACTCAAAATTTAGATGATGTATCTTATGAGAGTCTGGAAACCATTGCTAAGTATAATTCGGGAATAAAAAACTCTACAATAATAGCAACTCGTAATGATAATAACACTTCTATTGAAATTACTACTCAACAACCAATCAGTAATTTCACAATAAAATTGATTAACAATAGAAATTTAATAACTGCTGATTATGATGGTGCAGAAATTTATGAAGACAAAATAAGATATAAAAATGGATTTTACTATATTTATCATGATGTTGATCCGGGCACTCATACAATAAACATTACAGACACCGGAGTTCCTGTACATTCATTCTCAATGTCTTCAGATTCTGGGGTAGCTCCATTAACAGTAGCTTTTAATGACACATCTATAATTAAATCAGAAAATTTGAGCTGGGATTTTGAAAACGATGGTATAGTCGACTCTACAGAGAAAAACCCTGTTCATGTTTTTGAAAAGGTAGGAGTATATTCTATAAATATGACTGTTAGTAGTTCCGATGGAAGCTTCAGCTGCATAAAAACTGTTACAGTAAACCCATTCACGTCAGATGTCTTAAATAAACTGTACTGGTTCCTATACAAACATCTTAGTAAATTTCTCCCAACATCAATTTTTACCTGAAATCAATGAGGATATCAAAACTATTTCACATTAGGTGAATCAATTGACTATCTTCAATGCTGGATTTGTGGATGTAATTTAATTTTGGGATCTGCTTATGATTGCGAATAGATAGTGATCTAATTTCCAATATCATGCAACTGGTCAAACTATGGTAGTTCCCATATCCAGATACACAAGGGGAAAATATAGAAAAAAAAATAAATGTTTATAATATGAATGCAGGTTGTAAAATGATATATTTATGTTTTAATAAATCTTAAATTAGTGCATGCAGTATTAAAAAGTAAGTTTGGATTACTCCTATAATCATTAGCCCATATGATATATTTCAGAGCAATGAGGTTTTAAAAATATTCTTATGAAAAATGGGAGAGTGATCTCCAAGCTTATTTGGCCATGATTTCCACTTAGTACCTTGGATGTTTAACGATGAAAAAGCTGGTAGTCGTATTTGGCTTCATATTACTGAATCTTGTTATGCTAATAATTGTCATATTGGTTAATAATTTTAGTTTTACCTGGTTACTACCGGAAGCTCAAGACCCTGTTACAGATGTAAAGACTGGACATCCGAGTAATGTGAGTCATGGCCGCCTGTTGTGGAGTGGAATTAACTGGAGGGTGATATCTCAGTTGGAAAATAACACATGGGTGGACGATCAAGGGCGCTTACATATGAGGTTACAAAAAATTGGTGATACATGGTGTTGTACTACACTTGAAAGCCCTTATACCGTCAAGTATGGGAAATTTATATGGAACATAAGTTCTCCATCCCTGAATTTAGAACGTAATACATCAATAGGGATGTTTACTTATGCGAATGATACTAATGAGATTGATATAGAAATAAATCAATGGCCTGGGCATGATGAACACTTGTGGTTCACCAATCAGCCTGGATCAGTTGAAGATTATCCTTCAAATATATATTATGATGTATATTCTGATTCGCCATATTTAAATGAAACAAATATAACTTATATTATTGAGTGGGAACCTACTTATATAAATTTTTCCGTAGTTAGTAGTGATGGATCAATTATCAGTAACTGGAATTATACAAACGAGAGTGAGATTCCGCATGTAGAATCAACAATTTGTCAATATTTTGGTACTGTAGCTAATTTTACTCCTCAGAATGAGCAACCCAAAGAGATCGTCTTCAACAGTTTCCAGTATATAAGCAGTAAACAATCTTCTAACTATGAATCAGCTGATGATCTCAATCCTGAAAATGAAACGAAATTCTATAAAGGAGTTATTGATAAACTTAATGAATTATAAGCAAATGGAAAAAGTATATACCTGTAGGTTCAATCGTAGAAAATATGTTTATATTAGCAAAGAAAGGTACTCAGGTGACATTTGAACATAAATTAGGTAACTAATTCAAAGTCTCTTTGTCTTTTTTCTCAAATTCTACGGTATTTGGGTCTGATGAATAAGGAAAAGACTGTAATTTTTATTTTTTTTCTTTGGATATTTTTGCAATATTTTATCCATATGATGTGACTTTAAATTTTCAGGATAAATGTATTTTCCCCTGAACTTATTCAAATTCCTCTCAATAACTTCTAAGTGTAAAATCTGGAATTAAGGCAGAAAAATCTGGAATTAAGGCAGAAAAATCTGGAATTAAGGCAGAAGAACTGCCTTGATCCCATATTATAATTATGATTTTCGTAAAAAATTCAATTTCCTTATTTCTCTGGTTTTCTTTGATCGATCACTTACTACAAGTGAATTAGGCTTTACATCTGTATCTATTATAGATCCTGCACCTATAACCGATCCTGCACCAATTGTTACTCCGCCTAATACTATGACGTTTGCTCCGATCCAGCATCCATCTTCAACAACTATTTTCTTAATCCTATGTTTTCCAACTCTTTTTTTTTCATTTCCTAAGTCGTGAGTGTCAGTCATGAAGAGCGTATTTGGACCTATGCCAACATTATTACCAATAAAGGTTTGTGGCCTTAACTGTACATTATAATTTATATCTACGTTATCTCCGATTTCTATTGGACCAAAAAGCTTACAAAAATTTGAAATACCTACATTTTTTCCAAAAACATATTTTCGAGTTAGCAATTCCGAGAAGTAAACATCTTTCCCGATAGATGGAATTGATTTACATTTTATAAAAGGTAATAATATAAGTCCTCTTAGCTTCCCAAGCGAGACAATAACTGGTGAGTCTACAATTATTATTTTTGTCAGTAATAAAATTAGAGGTGTTATTATCCCATCAATCCCTTTTATAATATAGTATAACATCTCTCTTAATGAAATCATGTTATTTCAACCCTTTTTTAGTCATCATCTTTCTCCGACTATTTCAGATCTGAAAATGGAATATGAGCAACTATTGATATTATTCTGGCAACTTTACATTATATAAACTAACTCTTTTATCTCGCTGGTGTGCTAGTTTTGTTATTGACTAACTATATTATGACCAAAAAAATTATTATTTTTCAGTCCATAAATTTCTTTAATTATGTTTTTCTATCCTTAAACTTATACAACTTTCAAACTTAGAAAATTATAGATTGCAGATAAATATACAAGGTTGAAAAAAGTGTAGCTTCTGATCAAAGAAATCATGGTGAAGACTGGATATCCCATTTATCAATATTTTAATTGATAAACTTCCATCCCAAGCTTCACCTGTTATTACTCTTCGATTTAAGCTATTTACTTACTCAATGTACGTTCTAATTGCTCAGTATTGAGCCTAAAATATTTTTAAGTAATTCGATATCTAGGAATGATGAAGTGCGAATTAATTTTTTAACAAATTGATCTGAACTTCTAACTTTCCATCCTCTGGCAGTTAGGTTATTCGCATGTGCGGCTCCTTTACTTGAAGGCTCAGCATTCCCAGTTATATCTAAATAACCATTTTCGGTATTATACGAATCCATTGTTTGAAGTATTTTATCTACTTCTGTTTGGTTTAGTGAGTTTTGACTAACGTTTAAGTTAATCAAACCAGGATTATTAGATATATCTAAACTTATCAGGTTATTATTATACATATTCACGGTACCTTCTCTACCAGCAGGGAAGCAACCAGAAAGATTAGCAGCAGTATAATTGTTATCAGACGATAGAACACTTTTCAAATTCGTTGAAGTCAGGTGCAGAGTGCCGCTCTGGTTACTGTTCCAGGTGAAAAAGTCTTCTAAAAGTGGGAGCTGATTGTACGGTAATGTGCCGGTCATATGTGGATTATCTCTGATGCATACATGCCATATATTAGCTCCTGTATTGCCCCAATTTATTGTATATGTTGGGCTTTGCTGAACTGCTGCACGAAGATCTTCCAGAGAAGGAGCTTCGGATATATCAAGATATGAAAGATTACAACATTCGAGGCAAAGCCTTTTCAGAGATGGAACGTTATGGAGCGTAATGGTATTCAACGATGTACAATAATAACATTCAATAGTATGCAGCGCCGTGAAGTTACTGAAATCCAGCTCAGTTATCGGATTATAGCTTGAAGCCCATACCTGGAGGTAAGGGGCAACATTTTCTAAACCACTGACAGCTATTACATTCTGTTGTTCTAAATTTTCTATTGTATTGGGACCTGGAGTTACTCCCCCATCTGAACCGTCATAACCAATATTGATCTTAGTTACTGCACTCCAGGGCGTTACTACCAGAGTGTTTACTCTTGTCTCTTTTGAGCCAAATTTTACAGTAGGAGATGCAGAATTGGATGTTGAGCCATCACCAAATACCCACTTAATCTCAGGATTACCTGTGACCGTAATAATCGGTGAAAATGACGAACCAGTAGTAATAAACGTAATATTTGCTTCAGGTGTTGGAGGCTCTTTCTTCATATCTTGATTAGAGCTTGAATTGTCTTTGTCTGTGTTTAAACTTGTACATCCTAGAGTCAAAGCAACTAGAGCAATAATTAATAAAGTTAAAATTAATGAAGTTAAAAATTTAATTTGAGAAGTTCTGCTGAAGAATCTCATAACAGATTCCCTAACAATATTTGTTGAATTTTTTTCCTAAAACTCTATATTATTTTTGAATTTAAATTAAGTTTTAAAGTATATAAGTTTAATTAATTTGAATTATGGGCTTAAAATTAAAATCTATGTGCTTAAAATTAAGACTTATGTATTTAAAATTAAGACTTATACAATTAAAATTAAGACATTACCAAGGATTCTAATTTCAAAATCACATTCTTTTAACCTATTTCATTGTCTTTCTGGTAAGAAACTTTTTATCAAATAATTACCCATTGACACTTCATTCTTTCTATCCTTTACCGGAGTAAAGCCGATTTTGGATGTACTTTTCGAAAAAAGACCTTCTGAGGAAATAAAGGTAAAAATCGTTTTAATTTATTGTTAAATCTCGTTCTAACTCTTAATAGCAGTAGGATTTAAATATAAGGATTGTATGTTTGATTGTCAAGATCTATAGGACGATAATCAATGTGGGTATATTTTTCCTGATCATTCCACGATTCAAAAACTCCCAACCCTAATTCAGCTGCATAAAACTCAACTAGACCTGTAGCCTGTGAACCAACTTCTCTTCTTATATAATCTATCATAACTGAATCTGTTGCTACAGGATCAACTCCAAAGAAAAGAGTTTCTGGGGGTTTGTTACCAAATGATTTCCATAGCGTGGGCGGAGCGGTATTTACATTGGGGTTCCCCATAATACCGTCACCTATAATTAACCTGGTTTTATTTCGGAAAACCGGGTTATTATTAATGTCTGCCAGGAGTTTTGCAAATGAGTCAGCATTGTGTGCTGGAGAGCGCCCGTGTGCATCAGCAGTATAGGAAACACTCCCAAAATTATTCTTCAAACTTAATGTTACTCTTCCAACGGTTTTAAATCCATGTCCTTTTAACTGAGGCATGTTGATTATGTAGGTTGCGTTAACAAATATTTTAGCAGGTTTTATTTTTTCAGAGTAAGCTGTGCTTGTTGATGCATATTCCGAGTTATCCGAAACATAACCCGATAGAAAAATATTAGATCTTCCCTCAATATATGGTCCGGAATTTTCATTTACATAGTACTTTATTTCTTTATCATAGATTCTCTCTCTAAACTGATCATGAACTGGTCTTGAGGGATCGGTTATCCATATATTTTCGGATGGGACACCAATAGATCTCAATCCTTTTATTACCGAATTTACAATTGCTGCGTAATTAAGCATGCTCGTATCTGAATCATCATCAAAATAAAACCCGTTTGTATAATGCCAGTTATTATTGAAATTCACTTTTATTGCAACCGTTTCTCCACTTTTGTATGGGATTATTTTTCTCCATCCATCTTGAGGGGAAGTTGTCCCAGTCAATTCCATTATTCCGATCTCTACCATCTTGTCTATTTCAGATTGATTCATGTAGTTATTCGGATTTCCCACTCCTTCCCATGTAGTGGAATTTGAATTATGAACCGCTACAACTCTATGAGGAGAAGGGAGATCATAAGCAGCTGGAATTGTTGCATATTGAGTATTAATTCCCAGTTCTTCTTGCTCAGATTCGGATAAAACTTTTCCATGCACTCCAGGCTCAATTGGAGGAATAATCGGGTTATTATAACGCGCAAGTAAAAATAATCCAGCTATTGAAGCTGCGACCAGTACACCTAAAAGTAGTTTACTTAATTTAATATCTTGATTTAAAAAAAGTTTAATCTTCTCGCTGTATAATAGGAGTATCGCAAAGGTACTTATATTTGCAATGGCAGCTTTCTGACAGGGGTAAACAATTCTAGAAGGTTTTGTTCCGGATCTGCACACTAGCCAGAATAAGTTTGCAAAAATTTCAAATAATAAACTATTTTTAAATTTATGACTCAAATAACTTATCTTATATTTAAAGGATGTTTTTTTGTGGTTAGTGAATGTGTGAGACTGAGTTTCATTATGAGAATGACAATGATGCTCTTTATCTTCTTCCATCAGTACCTACCTTTACGCCTCAGTTCCAAAATCTTGTGTTAAAACAAATGTGATGTCACTATATAAAGTTTATAATTTTTAATTAAATAATGATGTAACCATACAATAATGCAGATTTATTAACTGGTTCTACTTCTCAAGAGTCCTTTATATTCAGGTTTTACTATGGGACTGAAGCACCTTGAACTGAAAACCAGATAACGAAAATATTCAATGGGAGGTCTTCCTTCCAGTCTTAGCTGTTAGGTATAGAAAATTAGAGGGTAACAGCTCGCTTAAAGCCCTAATCAAAACTTTTTTATATTTTAGCGTATTGTTATTACAGTAGTATATTATCATAGTAGTGATATAACATTATTTCAATGAGTTTACAATACAGCCTGACAGACACTTAAGCACTTGGAAGGTATTCTTATGTTGTTGAGCACCATCACGTCTAGCATTATTTCTTCAAGCGCTATTTCATCGAGTGCAATTTCAATGCTTACGACCCCTGGACTTCCTCAGTATGGGGCTACAGTGACTATCGGGCTTATAGTTCTCCTTTCTCTAAAAGAAGTGTTATCTGCTTCTGAAAAATGGAATAAATATCTCAATAATTCTTTTAATCTGGCAATTGTTCCTTTGCTTTTCAGTTTTGTAGCAATTGTATTTTTCAAGGTTTTACAGATCATCTGATCGTCTCAAAGGTCATCTGATCGTCTCAGAGGTTATTTGACTGTTTCACAGGTCAGGTGATTCCTGGCTTCTCTAGCTAGAATTCTCTTTTTTATGCTTTTTTATATACTTTTCATGTACTTTTCATATGTTTTTTATATTTTTATATCCTTTTTATGAGGATAAAATTGAGACATGGCTGCTAATCACGGATCAGAATAAAAAAATTGTAATTAGCATAATAAGAGAATTTTAAGCTTAACTGGCTCCTTAAAATGATTTAAAGGGGCTGTCAGAACGGTGTCCAGCTGCTTAGATAATGAGGCAGGATTCCGAAAAGAAAAACATTAATGAAACCGTGCATTAGAACAATAAACGGCAGACTTCTTGTTTTGTAAAAGGCAATACCCATTAACAATCCTACAAACCCGGTATAAAGGATTTCATGGAAGGTGCCATATCCAGAGTGCATGAGCCCGAACAGGATACTTGTAATTAACAGAGCTTCTTTCACACTCAAAGCCTGCTCTAGTCTGGTCTGGAGAATTGACCTGAAAATAAGCTCCTCAACTAAACCCACAAAGAAGACCATTATAATAGTTAACTTAAGGAGACTTTCAAAGGAAAGATCAGGGATCAGGTATCCTGTTCGAATGGTCAGATATTCTCCAAGCCCGAGCAAAAAACTCAAGGGCAGTGAGAGAGCAACATAACTCAGGAAATTTTTTGTGGTAATTCCGATCTCTTCTAAAGAATCTTTCTGATGCATTACTATGACAGCTAGTGGAATTGCCAGAGGGCTATAAATAAAAACAAAAGCGTAAAGGGTAGTTTCAAAGAACACAGGCATTGAAAGGTTTATTAGCCTCAGCACAGGGAGAAGCATCAGAGCCTGGTAAATTCTAAGTATTTTAAGATCTTTTATGAGCATGTTGGAAAGAGAAAGCCCAATTAAGATTCCGATATGTATCCAGACCGCTAATCCCATTCTCCCTGAAAAGATAAGAAGTTCGGCAAGTGCTATGAACAGAACAGGAGCTAAGGTAAAGAGCCTGAGTCTTTCGGTTTTAAAAATTTCCTGACCTATCTCGTCAAATCTGGTTAATTCAAACTTTTTATTTGGGAATTCGGCTAATTTTTGCTCCAGCGCAGTAATATGCCGATGCGTTAGGAGAATAAGAATCCCAGTGCATATCCCACCAAACATATAAATAATGTCCACATACCACCCAATTTTCTGGAAAAGGCTGGGATTTTCATAGGGCAGCAAAGTAAATCCGTAGTCTGTTTCATCTTGCAGGATTTCAGTAGAGATTCCATCTGAAACTGGTCCTGTCAGTGCAGAAGAGGGAAGTTCGAAATTACCTGCGGATGCAGTTCCGGGAAAGATTGCCAGTAAAACCAGAGTCAGAATTAATGCAGATATTACAGGACTCAATTTTTCTGATGTTTTATGGAAACTAATCAGTTTTTGCACGGAAAATACTCCTTTTTAAGGCAGGTTCAGCTCTATGTAGGGGTTTTGTGTTTTTAAGTTCCCTGTGTCCCTTTGTTTTGAAGGGGGGCTTTGTCCGGGGCTCGTGCCTCTCACTCTCACTCCATCACAGCAAGATGTAGTTTAGGAAATCCTCATGTGCAAAGGCTGCCAGGTTGAGAATTAAGGCGGGTGGCATTTGCAGCCGTTCTTCTGCGGTTCATCCCTTAGCTGTTTTCGTTTTCATTCACGTTTATCCAGAGATGCAGATCCCTGTAGGGCGTGGTTTTGTCGGTCTCGTTGAAGAGCAGGAACTCAAGCTTCATGTTCTGACCTACCATGGGAGGGGTAAATGTGACAGTCTCTTCCCAGGTCTCGTTGTGGTCAAGGGTTATATGCTGCAGGTTTTCTGGAAGGGGAAGCAACTGGTTTTCAAGCCTTACTTGCATTGTGTAATTTACCGGTCTGTATTCATGGTTTACAATGCCGACAATCATGGTCCCACTCTGCCCGAGCGTATAATCTGTAGTGTAATTGTCAGCTATTCCTTGCGGACCAAGCACGTAAAATTCGGTAAAGTGTTCTCCTTCTTTTGGAGTTAATATTACATACTCCAGGGTTGCGACAGACATGAGAATTGACAGGATAAGGATAATCGTGAGAGCTCTGTCCAGTTTTGATTCCGGTTTCTCAAGGATCTCGTTTTTGAGCGAAAGGGCAGCTGCGCTGAAAGAAATCTCGAAAGCCTCAGTTTCAGGAAGGCTTGCCCGCCTTATATATGCAAGCCAGCACATGATAAATATGAATATGGATAGGCATACAAGCACAGGAAGGAGCCTGATCCCAAAAGGCGTATAATTGAGGACAAGCCCTATCAGGGGCACTATTGCAATGCTTAGCCCAAATGAAAGTGCAGTCCTTTCAATTCCATCAAGGTCGGATTTTGCGGGAAAAAGTGCAGCAATTAAGGCGTACCCCGGCAGGAAAAGTACAAGAGGCAGCCCAAGTACGTTCCGGAGTATAGTCTCATTTATTCCGGGGGCAAGCACAAATATGTCCGTAAGGAGCACGAGCCCTATGACAATCAAGAGGTCTGAGGGAATTCTTTTTCCAGTCATGCGGGTCCATCCGGCTTATAATCAAAAGATACTGTAGATATATTTTTTTAATGGTAGCAATACTTCTCTCCAATGCATTTTATTCTTTCGCTTTATTTAAGATAGCAAGTATTTTTTCCTTATAAATTTTTTCAGTTTTTCCTTTTTCTGCCTTCTTATACTTCTTTTTTATTTTTTTAGACTTCTTTATCTTCCACTTCTCTCTACTTTTTTCCGTTTTTAAGTTTTTTTCCTTATATGTGGCAAGAGGGCTAGCTCCATAGTTTTTTTCCTGGATTTTTTCTCGCTTTTTTTCTTTTTCCAGCCAGGAAGCGCGGCAAGTCGCATATAAAATAGGTGCAGCCACAAGGGCGCAGGGCTGAAAAGAGAGTTTTTGAGCAGGCAAGGCAACCCGGGAATTGAGCCCAGAATTTTCTCCAGTTCTTCTGATGCGGTTTCTTTCATATGTTTGAGATTTTTGAGGCTTCTTTTTTTATTTATTTACTTTTTATTCTATTCTGTTTTAGTAATATCTCTTCTTAATATCTAACCTAACAATAAAATTATATGTGTTCTCCCGGAGTTGCTTATACAATATTATTTTTTAATAATTATTTTATGATAATGTAATTTAGCTAAATTTATATATGGGCTTTATATTATTCCATTAATATATTAGAATGTCAATATACTAACTTCTCATAATTGTTATGAAAGCATTCAAGCATGCTACTTTGGTTTATACTTTCAGAGCGCACCAGAATTTGGTGATAGGGCTCTAGATTAATGCGTTTATTCAATTGGAGTAAAGCTACCTGGGTATTGAAATCACACCAACATTTTAAATATTTGTTTTCTAAACTTCTATTTATTTTATACTATACTAATCTATTATAGTACTCCATAGTATCTCCAAAATTCCAAGATAGTTGGGAGCACTCGTAAAAATTTCTCAAAAAGTATTTATAATATAAGTTCATATGAGGTTGAATAAATGAGTAATGAGCTTACCCCCGATACAAGCTCTCAATGCATGCTTCAATGCGAGGAAAAAACGTGCAGGGAGGTTACAGCCCCTCAAAAAATAACTGTGATTCTCCCTGCATATAATGAGGAAGTTGCCATCGGAAGCATTGTCCTGCTAACACGCAAGTACGCAGACAGCGTGATTGTGGTCGATGACGGCAGTTCAGACCGCACAGCCGACGTTGCCAGGAAAGCAGGCGCTGAGGTCATTGTTCATGAAGTGAATAAAGGAAAAGGAAGGGCTCTTAAAACAGGCTTTACAGCCGCAGTCGCCCTGGGCGCAGACATTATTGTGACCATGGACTCCGATGGCCAGCACAACCCTGCCGATATCCCGAAACTGGTTGAACCCATCCTGAAAGGTGAAGCCGACATGGTCAACGGCAGCCGGTACCTCAATGGTCTGGGCAAGAATACCCCAGCCTACCGCCGCGTGGGTCAGACCATTCTCGACGAAGTAACGAACCTCAACTCCGGCCTCCATATAACAGATTCCCAGAGCGGTTTTCGTGCGTTTGCAGCCTCAACAAAAGACGTTTTTCGCTTCACTGCCAAAGGCATGGCAATTGAAAGCGAAATGCTAGCCGACGCCGGTCGCCACGGCCTTCGCATAACCGAAGTCGAAATCGGCGTCCGTTACGATGTTGACGGATCAACAGAAAACCCAATAAAACACGGTCTTGGGGTTCTTATGATGGTTCTGAAAGATATCGAATTCAACAGGCCTCTCTACTACCTGACAGTACCAGGATCAATTCTTGGAATTATCGGGCTTATTATGGGTGTTATTTTCATTCGCGATTTCACCCTGGGAAAAAACCTGTATTTCGGGCCTACCATGCTCATGGTTCTGTGTATTGTTATAGGGAGTTTTATGGCTTTGATGGGTATTATGCTGCATACGGTGTCTACAATTCTGAGGGATGCGCTGAAGGGTTAGAGTTTGGCGGATGATTAAAATTCTTCAATTAATATTATTTTTCTAATTAGCAACGGAAAATAGAAAAGTTTTTAATAAGTATTGCGTATTCAATAAGTGCCTTAGTATATTTATGAGGATAGGTCTTCCAATGAAACTGTTAGCGTTCGTTTCCACTATAGACTTAAAATATAAACTTGGGTGCACACCCTCATGGTGGCAGTTACTTAAAGCCCTTCATGAGATTGGAAACGAAGTTATAGTAGTCCCTTATCTTGGAGGAGCGGTTGAAAGCCTCTGGTGGAGAACATATGAAAATTCCTGCAAACTTGAGAGTATTATATACAATAACTTCCTGAAGTCTCAGAGAAAAATCGCTAATATTGCGAATCCGTCAAAAACAAACGAATTTCTTTCCCCAATAACTAAAAACTTGATCAATCTTGATATAAAACCAAAAATAAGAAAGCAACTTCTGAACATTATATCTAAAGAAAAAGATCTTGATTTCATTCTTTTTATGAATATTCCACTTAACCATATCACAGGAATCCCTACGGAAATTAAGCGAGAGTTTGGAGTTCCGTGTCTTTATTATGATGGAGACATGCCTACAATTCTCCCTCAGTATTCAGTTTCACGTGGCTTTAAATTTGACTACTATGTGGACGCTGACCTTTCCGAATATGATGTCTTTTTTGTAAACTCAAAAGGCGTAATTGATGATCTCAAGGAAGCTGGTGCAAAAAACGTGACTCCTCTTTACTATGCAGCTGATGCAGATCTTTTTGCCCCTGTGAGCGTTGACCAGACTATTGATGTCTCATTCTATGGTCATGGAGACGAGTTAAGGGAAGAATGGATGATAAAAATGATTGCAAACCCCAGTAAAAGACTGCCTGATGTTAAATTTACAGTAGGTGGAGGCAATTTCGGGATTGATATGGGGAACGCAAAACTTATCGGTCCAGTACCCTATAGCGCATTCCGTGAATTCTGCTGCAAAAGCAAGATCAATTTGAACATTACCAGATGGTCCCATACGAATGTGTATGCCTCTGCCACGGCAAGACCCTTTGAACTTGCAGCTTATGGAGCCTGCATAGTTTCCCAGCCGTACAAAGGAATAGAGGAGTGGTTTGAAATTGGAAAAGAAATTATTATTGTAAACAGTGAAGACGAAGCTGTAGAGACCTATGAATGGTTATTGTCCTCTGAGGAAGAGAGGCTGAAGATAGGTGAGAGAGCTAGGCAGAGGATTTTGAAAGAACATACGTACAGGCACAGGGCTGAAACAATCATAAAAATGAGCAAGTTGTTTAGTTGACTATGTCTAAAAAAGCTAAAAGTATTTAATTTGATTTTTAGCTTTTTCTCATGAATATCTAGTCTAATTTTAAGTTTTGGAATGTGAATATATATGAAAATCTGTCTTACATGTGCAGCTGGCGGTCATCTAAATCAGTTAATGAATATTATCGATGCATTTGAAGGGCATGATATTTTTTTTATTACTACGAAGTCCGAAACCACTATGGAACTAAATAAAATTGCAAAAACATATTATACAAAAGATTCTCCTAGACCTTTTAGGTTAGGTAATCTGGAGTTTCTTCGGTTAACATTCACATTTTATACACTATCCATCTCTTGGCCTTGCTTTAAGATATTAATTAGGGAGAAACCTGATGTTATTGTTAGCACAGGTGGATCTTCTACTATTTGTCTTTGTTGTTTAAGTAAATTGATGGGTACAAAAATTGTATATATAGAAAGTCTTGCTAGAATAAATGATCTTTCAGTCACAGGAAAATATGTGTATAAAATAGCAGACTTGTTTTTAGTACAATGGGAACCGCTGTTAGAAAAATACCACAAAGCTAAATACTGGGGGAAAGTATTATGATATTGGTCACAGTTGGCACTGGAAATGTTTATGGGTTTGATAGGTTAATTCGAAAAATGGACGAAATTGCAGGAGTAATTGATGACGATGTTGTAATGCAAATAGGATGTACAAAATACGAACCTAAAAATTGTAAATATTTTAGGTTCATTTTTAAGAAAGACATGGATAGACTTTATGCTGATTCAAAAGTTGTAGTTTGTCATGCAGGGATTGGTTCAATTATTTCCGCAATGGAATTCAGTAAACCAACAATCTTAGTTCCAAGAAAGAAAATATTCAATGAGCATATAGATGATCACCAGACAGAAATTGCAAGATTTGTTGAGAATAAGATGAAAGTTGTTTACAACATTGATGATCTTGAAATACTTTTACGTGACGTTTCATCCATTCCTATCCCTTCCTTTAAAGCAGATCACTCTTTAATAAATAATCTAAAAAATTATTTTAAAGAATTGGACTCTAACTCTCACAAGAATAGAAGGCTAAATACCCTTAAAAATATAGAATTTTTTTCTAACTAAACATTTCTATTTAGGTGCTATTTAAATGCATAATCATAAATTGTTAGTTATTTGCTGTTCTTATACAGCTTTCCAAAAGGACCCAACTGACTTAGTTGCTCCAATTTTCCAAAACGTTTCAGTTTTAGTTCGACATAATCCAATTGCTGAAATCTCTAAATATATTCCAATTCCAGAATTAAAATATTTTTGCTTGGATTATAATATTGATTTTTATAATAAACCTTCTAATCTTGAAGTTTATACAACTCCTATCTTATATGCTCCTTTTGATTCTCAATATAAGGTTCTTGGAGATAAACATCTAAAATCAGTAGAGAAAGTTATTGGAGAAAATAATATTGAATTCGATTTAATTCATTCTCATTTCACATGGTCATGTGGATATGTCGGTGCAAAACTAAAGGAAAAATATAATGTACCACTTGTCATTACCGCGCACGGATTTGATATTTATAAATTACCGTTTAAAGATCTGGATTGGCAACGAAAAATTCAATATGTTCTCAGTTCTGCAGATTATATAATTACAGTCAGCAAGAATAATTCAGATTATATTAAAAAATTAAATGTTGATACACCTGTTAAAATTTTACCTAATGGTTATAAAGATGATCTGTTTTATCCTATGAATCAACTTCAATGTAAGCGTAAACTTAATTTACCTCTTAATAATAAGATAATTTTAAATGTCGGGAATTTATCTGAAGTTAAAGGTCATAAATATCTTATTGAAGCGATGAAAGAAATTGTAAAATTTAGAAAAGATGTTCTTTGTATCATAATAGGTGAAGGTAAGTTAAGAAACACACTTCAAAGGCAAATTAATAACAACGGGTTAAGCAAATTTATCAAGCTTGTTGGAAGAAGACCACATAGCGAGATTCCTATTTGGATTAATGCTTGTGACTTGTTTGTTCTTCCCAGTTTAAATGAAGGAAACCCTACAGTTATGTTCGAGTGTTTAGGTTGTGGTAAACCATTTATAGGAACCAATGTAGGTGGTGTTCCAGAGATCATTAAATCTAACGATCATGGATTGCTTACTGATGCTGGGAACTCTCATAAGCTTGCTGAGAAAATTAAAACTGCTTTGGATAAAAAATGGGATGGAAAAAAAATAGTAAATTATGCAGAGAAATATAAATGGAAAAATATAGCAGAGGAAATTCAGCAAATTTATTGTCATCTGTTACAAAACTGAATTATATTACTTGAAAATTCTAACTATGAGTTTTATTCCAGATCAATCAAGCAAAAAAACCTAGCTACCAATTTGATTGAGTGTCCTATGAAATTTCAGATAAGAATAGATAGTTCAATGCATCAATATATTATAAGGTTAACATGAAAACAAATCAGTTTAAACGTTTACAGGTAGGAAATATTCCTAGCAAGCTCGCTCTTAGTTTACCATTTCTCTTAGCAACTGTTATCTTAATTGGTTTCCTTATTGCGGGTATAATTGGTAGACTCGATCTTGCTATTAGAGGTTTGATCATTGCGGTTCCCTCCATTGCGTCGGCAATAATATTATGTAATATTTATAAAAATAAAAATAAATTTGAAAATATTAATGTTTCTCTTGGTTTAACTCAAAAACAATTAGCATATCTATTTTTTATCGTTTACTTTTCAAGTTTAACTGTCGTTTTTATTTCTTCAACTCGAACCTGGTTATATCTATCCTTAATTTCATTACTTTACCTCACAATTTTGCTTCAAATTTTTTCTACTGGCTTTAATTCCAGATTCATTTTGCTTCAAATTATTCTTTGCATGCTTAATTTGATTTATAGTGTCACTTTTAAATATCCTTTATATTTTGGTGGAACAGATATATTGGCTCACATTTTCATGTCACAAGTCACATATATTTCTGGTCATATAATTCCCGAAGAATTAAGTATCGGTTATGCAAATTTTCCTTTATTTCATATTTTGATATCTCAGACTTCTTATCTATTGGGTTTGGATATAAAGACCTCTTATTTTTTAATAAGCGCTCCAATATTTGCCTTATCTGTTTTTTTTGTTTATCTCTTTTTTTTGGGCACTATTGAAAACGTAAAATTGTCTTTACTTACAGTTATTTTGTATTCTAATTTAAGTGTTGTAGTTTACTACGGAATGTATGTAATAACGAGAACTGTAGCATTTATTGGATTCGTCATGTTGTTATATATTATTTCAAAAAATAAAAGTGGAACTAAAAATAAAATTGCTTTCAAGTATATTGGTATATTACTTACTACATTCATAGTGCTTGTTCATCAAGTATCAAGTCCGCAAATACTTTTTGTAATTTTAATATTATTATTATCTGAAAAATTTATATGGCATTTTACTAATCTCAAAGAAAAATACTGGAGTTCCACATATGTACTTTTATTTGTAGTAATCTTCCTAGGATATTGGATTTATCTGGCTTATTCGTTTACTAATATGGTATTGACGACTACATTTGATTCGTTCATAAGCGATTCAATTCAAATGGAAAGATCAGTCGTGTCTGGAAACGAATGGATATTTCTATATAGTAATATTGATGTTTTAGTTCTAACATTTTTTGTCTTGATTGGGATTGGGGTTACCCTCTGGAGATATTCTAATAATTATTCATCAGTCTTTGCCTTAGCTGCTTTGCTTTTTCTTCCACTGTATTTGCCTAATCCTTTGCAAACTCTGTGGCAAGCAATGACTTTGTTACAGTTTAACAGATTTATGCTATTGACTAGCCCTTTTGTAGCTTTTTCAATGGCATCAGGTGTTTTCTTCTTTTATAATTTTTTGAAAACCAAACAAGTTAAATCTTTATATAGTAGCTTATTAATTGTTATTCTTTTAATGATTTTTATCATTCCTCCCTTAGCTTACAATAATCCTGAAGTAAGTTCAAATACGGACAGAAAGTATTTTACATCTGAAGAGTTAGATGGTCTAAGTTATGTACTAAAATATGTTCCCAACAACTCTAGTTTATATTCTGATTATTATATAAAAAGATATTTTTGTCAAAAAGAGTTCAATGATTCAGATAAACTTGGTTTTCCTTTTTATAATGCACAAACAATTAGATCTATAGATATTGTAAACTCTAATGGTTATTTTATATTAAACAACGAAGCTTTCAGTGAAAGAGGTCTGAATTTAGATCCAAGTTCTAGATTTTATTTAACAAAAGATGATCTTTCAGAATGGAAAAAATTGAATTTAGAACTAAGTAAGAAAAATAAAATTTATAGTAGTACATATATATCTATATTTTACACATAGTTATTCATGTTTGTCTACGAAATCTTCTAACTTTATTCTTACTAGGATGGTAGTGTCATTGTCAGATAAAAATCACAAAAGTTTCTCCGTTTTAAGAATAGTATGGGAATTTCCTCCAAAAATTGGGGGTTCAGTAACACATATTTCTGAATTGTCAAGAAAAATTGATCCTTTCTTACAAAAACAGATCATTTTTGCTCCATATATTGAAGGTTGTGAGGCATTTGATAAAACTTTTCCAATCCAAGTAATAAGGCAAAAGATACCAAAGTTTTGTGACTTTGGAGTTCCAATTATACAAAATATGTTCTACTCATTCTATGTAATTAAAACGGTTTTGCAAATTATTAAAGATAATAATATTAATATAATACATTTTCATTCCCCTATATTAGCTTCGTATTTTATTCCTCATATAAGAGCATATGATAAGCACGTGAAGATTTTTGTAATGGCTCACGGGTGGCCTGGTAAAAAAGATGAGAGGTTTGGAATATCATATTATTTCGGAAATAAATTAATTCCTTTATTTCCTCCTAATAAATACTTCATATTGAATGATGGGAGTCAAATATGTGAGCTCCAATCAATTTTAAATAAAAAAAATATTCCTTGGGATATAGTATATCATGGAATTGATACTGATCTCTTTAAACCTGCTGAAAATTCAATTTCCTCTAATTCTTTTAATGTTTTATTCCCACATAGGCCAATCCCAATAAAAAGACCTGACATTGCTATGAATATATTTAAAAAATTCTTGAACAGAATAAACGACTATAGTGTTTCTCTATTATATCTAAGTGCAAGCCAGTCAGAAGAGTTAATAGAACTTGCTAGGAAAGAAGGTATTGAAAATAACGTCCAATTTCTGAACGAACTTTCAGGAGATGAACTTATTAATTGTATAAACAATAGTTCCGTGGTTATTGGGACTTCAATGAATAGTAACAATGGACGTGCGATTCAAGAGGCTATGGCTTGTGAAAAACCGGTTATTGTATTTGATAATAATGGAAATATGTCGAATCTGATTGAAAATATGGAAAATGGAATTTTAATAGATTCTGGAAACATTGATGATTTTGTAGAATCGCTGGTGTTATTATATAATAAACCTGATTTAAGACTTAAAATGGGCAGAAATGCAAGAAAAACAATTATAGAAAAAAGAAGCTGGGAAAAAAGAATCAAAAAAGAATTGTCAGTTTATCAAGAAACAATTTAAATTGAGTAGTACTGATAAGAATCTCAATATCTTTGTTAATCTGCTGATAGCACGCGATCTCAATTTCAGAGATCAATACTTGAGCTGGTCCCAAAACTCAGAATGATGTCCTTAAGTCTCTAATTTTAAATAGTCAATCGATCTTCTGATTATAAGATTAGTTCTGAAACTCTTATTGATATACAAAATATGATCGGTTTTAGGATGAACTCCTTAGTAATGAGTGTTCTTCATTTCAAAATCTGATTTCTAATTTCATTTATTTGTGCATCAGTTTTTAAGATATAAATATAATATACACAAATCATCACGAAGGAGCATAATACAATTGCTATTTTATTTACTCCAATTATCTTGAAAAGAATAAGGATAATTCCTGCTGGAGTAAATAAAAGAAAAGAGGAATATAAGATTTTTAATGCTTTTAAGGTTCTTACTCCTGAGTAAAACATCATTTTCAAACATAAATAACCATATACTAGAATGCCTGAGATCGAAAAGAGTATTAGCGCTATTCGAGCGTTTCCAAGCAATCCTCCAATTAAAAGAGATATAAGTCTTGTGGTTAAGTTAAAAAAGCTATACTGAAAACCAAATTGTTGTTTTTCCATTACTACATATATACTGCTTAACGGCGATGAGATAAACCAGACAAAAGTCCAAATACTCAGGATCTGAGCATAAACTCCTGCTTCCTCCCAAGCTTTTCCGAATATTACGACAAAAACATCACTACCAACAATTGTCAAAATCAATATTGGAAACATTCCCATTACTACAAGCAATCTGAATACATTTTCAACAAGAGGCTCGAGATTACCATCGTATTTTGCTCTCGAAGCTCTCTGAAAAAATACTTGTGAAATTGAACTTCCTACAAAACTCATTGGCAATTGGAGAAGACGAAAACCTAATGAATAAAAACCAACTATTGCGGGAGAGAAAAATGCTGCAAGAAGAAAGGAGGGAAGCTGCCAGGAGATTGTGTTCATGAGAGCAGACCAGCTATCTACAAGTGGAAATTTGTGATATCTTTTAACTCCCTCACATATTTTTTTCCAGCTAATGTTTTCTTTAATCAAATTCTTGTCATCTCTCCATATCTGCATACCAAGCACTAAAGTTGCCATTGAAATTCCAGCAACATTTCCGCCTATTAGACCTCCTGCGCTATTGTTGCCTAAGAGACCGAAACCCATTTGTGTTCCAGTAGTCGAAACAGAATTGGATATTCTAGCTATTGAAAGTCTTTTGAAATGCTTGGTTCTCGAATTCCAACTGTTTAACGCAAGGAATATTCCATTTACAAAAACAAAAGGAGCTACTAGCCAAAGATAATTATTCATTTGTGGAGAGTTCAGGATGTTGAGTATAGGTTCTTTGAAATACCATGTTACTGACAATGTTAAACTGCTTATTATTAATGCTGCCACAAAACTTAACCCTACAAGATTTACTGCATCTTTGTCGGATTCAGGTAACATTATAGAGTAATCATATCTCATGCATGAAATTACACTAATTATACTAGTAATAGATATATAAAGAGCCCATACACCGAAATCTTCGGGACCATAAAGTCGGGTTAATATTGGAGCCGATATCATTGTAAGAATTTGAGCAAAAGTGGTTCCACCTACCAGTGTCAATACGTCGGATGCAAAAGTAATTTTCTCTTCTTTTTTATATTGTTTCTTTTCAATAACTGTTATTATTTCATCCATAGTCAACCTTTGAGAATCGGTTCTTGGAATTAAATCTGTGTTATGTTTAAAAAACGGGATTCTTTTTTCTAATTAGTTCTTTCAATCGACGCTTATCGCATAACAACTTGGATTCTATCTATAACTTTGACTGAATAAACCACTCATAAGTCTCCTTAATCCCATCTTTCAATGGGATTCTAGCCTCCCATCCCAAACTATTCAATCTTGAAACATCCATCAATTTCCTTGGAGTTCCATCGGGCTTCGAGGTATCATACTTAATTCCTCCTTCAAACCCAACAATCTCTTTTATCAATTCTACAAGTTCCTTGATTGTAATATCCTTTCCAACCCCGATATTCACGAACTCCCCTATATCTGAGTAATTATAATTTTCCATCAAGTACACACATGCATCAGCCATATCATCCACATGCATAAATTCCCTACGAGGTTTTCCTGTACCCCAGACAACAACCTCGGGTTGGTTATTCACCTTTGCCTCATGGAATTTTCTGATCAGTGCAGGCATTACATGTGAAGTCTCCAAATCAAAATTATCGTTAGGCCCGTAGAGGTTGGTTGGCATCACCGAAATAAAATTAGTTCCGTACTGCTCGTTGTAGTGTTTGCAAAGCTTTATTCCTGCAATCTTTGCAACTGCATAAGCTTCGTTTGTTTCTTCAAGAGGGCCGGTTAATAGATATTCTTCTTTGAGGGGTTGAGGAGCAAGTTTAGGATAAATACAGGAAGATCCGAGGAAAAGGAGTTTTTTTACGCCATACTTATAAGAGGCGTGGATGATATTTGATTCAATCATAATGTTTTCGTAGATGAATTCAGCGGGATAGGTGCTGTTGGCAAGAATTCCACCAACTCTTGCAGCAGCCAGAAAAACATACTCAGGATTTTCCTGTTCGAAGAATTCATTTACAGCTTGCTGATTTGTGAGGTCGAGCTCTTTATGTGTACGGAATATTAGATTGGTGTAGCCTTTGGATTCAAGTTTTCTTTTGAGGGCTGAACCTACGAGACCGTGATGTCCGGCTACATAAATTTTTGATTCTTTTTCCATATCATCGCCTTTACTTTAAAATTTTACAGTTTTGCTATTTGTTTAAACATTTACAAGCTACTAATATTGAGTTTTGATTCTACTGATTCTACTAAATCTTCTCCAATTTCTTGGCTGGCTGCTAACTTTTCAGCGGAATAGTTTTTCAGGATTTCTTCTTCATCAGATTGGACCATCATCTTCACCAGTTCTTCCAATCTGACTTTTGGCTCCCAGCCAAGTTTCTTTCTGGCTTTTGAGGAGTCACCGATAAGGAGTTCTACTTCAGTTGGCCTGTAATATCTAGGATCTACTTCAACTATAATTTTGCCTGTGCGAGAATCAATTCCTACTTCTTCTGCCCCTTCTCCCTGCCAGATTATCTCAATTCCTAGTTCTTTAAAAACAAGTTCAATAAATTCCCGGACTGAATGGGTTTCGCCTGTTGCTATAACATAATCATCGGGTTTTTCTTGCTGGAGCATCAGCCACATGGCTTCTACATAATCTTTTGCAAAGCCCCAGTCTCTTTTTGAATCAAGATTTCCAATGTAAAGCCTATCTTGTATACCATATTTTATCTTTGTAGCAGCCATTGTTATTTTTCTCGTCACAAAAGTTTCCCCACGGATTGGGGATTCATGGTTGAAAAGGATACCATTACATGCAAAAATTCCATAGGCTTCCCGGTAGTTAACTGTAATCCAGTACGCGTACAGTTTAGCTGCTGCATATGGGCTTCTTGGGTAAAAGGGAGTAGTTTCTTTCTGAGGGATTTCTTGGACTTTTCCATAAAGTTCACTGGTAGAAGCCTGGTAGAACTTTGTTTTCTTTTCAAGGCCTAGAATGCGAATAGCTTCAAGCAGCCTGAGAGTTCCTAGTGCATCAGAATTTGCCGTGTATTCAGGGGTTTCAAAAGAAACCTGAACATGGCTCTGGGCTGCAAGGTTGTATATTTCATCAGGCTGGACTTCCTGGATTATACGAATAAGGTTGGTAGAATCTGTCAAATCCCCGTAATGCATGTAAAAATTCACATTTCTCTCATGTGGATCTTTATAAAGGTGATCAATCCTTGCCGTATTAAAAGAAGAAGAACGTCGCTTGATTCCGTGTACAATATATCCTTTGTTAAGTAAAAACTCGGCAAGGTATGCACCATCTTGACCTGTAATCCCAGTTATTAATGCAACTTTGGACAAGCTCTTTCCCTCTCATTTTATTAGTAAAAACATAGGGCTCATTTTTATAATCTCAGACCGCGTGCCGAGAACAATTGCGATTTTCATAATTCTACCTGGTCTCCGCCGGGAACCCTGTTAACTCTCTGAATTTTTATTGGAATACACTTACAAATTATTTAATAATTTCGGTAGTTTATTTCCTTATTATCTTTACATTTGCTGAATAATACACTCTTTAACTGTAAATTTTTTACATTTAGGTATTAATATTTTTTAAAAATCTCTATAATATAATTAATTAGATTGAGTTCAAAATACATATGAACAATTTTTCAAAACTAACTGAAGAATTATTGTTTTAAGCGTAGAGTATGGAGTACAACTTCTTAGGAAAACGAGGCATCTCTGAAAATTTTACACTTTTATTGGTTCACTCATCTTGCAAGTCCCGGCAGATTCCCTGAAGAAGCTCGATATATACTTCCTACTTTGCATAAAATTTGTTACAGAAAAAAAGTCATTGTGGATTTATAATCCACAAATTATCATGGATTATAAATTTACTCTCGAGATTTAAGGTCAAAAATATAAAATATAGTTGCGGAATGTGATATTAAAAAGAGCTATTTGAATACAATTACTGCCTCTCCAAAATCTAGGTAAATGTGCTCGAAAACTGCATTACTTATTTTAAAAAGCTGAGAACTGCATTTACTTATTTTTAAAAATCTGGTAAATCTGGGAAAATAGACTGACCTGAGAATAAACTGAAATCTCAACTGAAAAGTGCAGGAATAATATTAGAGATCTCTTTTTCTTCTCTCATATATCATATTTTCATCTTTTTTAGAAATATTTTTATATCTTGAAATTCCCTTTATCAAAAATTAGCCCATCTATTTATACATTAGGTATAACTAACTGTGTAGAGGTTAGCTTACGCTTAAATATATATTCCAGTCTTATAATAAGGGTAATTTAACTAACTGTATGGAGGTTAGTTTACGTTTAAATATATATTCCAATTTTATAATACGGGCAATTCAACAAAAAATAGTTTGAAAAGTAGTCTGGCTGTTCGGCTTAATAACTTAAAAAAAATGGAGTTAAATCCTCTATACTGGTTTGTGCTACCCGGTTTTGTTTTCTGTTCAGGTGGGTTATACACAGGCTTCTATTTGTTACGGAATTTTTACCTTGGTGAAAGACTTCC
>ENA-OWOZ01000885-OWOZ01000885.1-bioreactor-metagenome-genome-assembly--contig:-NODE-885-length-32643-cov-19.299576_pt1 | contig 32643 bp, 29 predicted proteins | sample MGYA00238140_ERZ651804 | MGnify/ENA primary metagenome ERZ651804 (study PRJEB26910, sample SAMN07631232) | bioreactor metagenome | isolation source: Switchgrass digestor | place: USA: Dartmouth... | reverse complement strand
GATGATGACCTGGGTCTCCGGGCTGGTAAATTGCTCATCCCTCCCCCTGTTACCGGAAACCATTGAACCCGAAGATGGTATTTCACCGACAAAGAGGGTTGCCACAGCCTCATCGGTCCCGTTGAAACCGAGGGTTTCTATTTCATGACTGGTCACACTGCTCCAGACGTAGATCATGGTATTGGGGGAAACGTTATGTAGGGTGATGTAGCAGACATCATTCTGAGTTGTGACGACCTCGCTCTCAACCTTGTCGGGACTTGTTCCGGCCCAGTACCTGCGCTCCGAAATCTCCTTGCTCTCCTGGTCGGCCATCACCCAGTAGCTGTGGCTGGTATCTATTTTGACGGTCACGCTTTCCGTCTTGCCGGTCTCTATGGCATCCTTGTCGGCCTCAGCGGTCATGATGCATTCGATGGTAGGAATGGCCGGAATCCTTATCGTGTTCCAGTTGGTGTCGTTGTATCGTAAGCGGATGTGGGCACTGCCCGTATCGGGCGTGGTTAAGACCCAGGCTTTCCGGAAGATTTCCGAATAATCGGTGCTGCCTTCCGGAATCTTGAACAGCTTAAGCAAATTTAAGCCAGTATCGGTTTGTCCTACTGTTATATGGTCCTCATCGTAGAAGTTGGTGGTGAGCATGTAGTTGAGAAGGGCGGGATTTTTTCTTATATCATACCAAGAATTAGGTGCTTCAGGTAATATATCCTGCCAGACTACATTGGCATAGTTCTGATCAAACACATTGCCACGTCTATCATGGTACCTAAAGTATCGATCATTTGTGATTGAAAATTCCTCATAATTGTAACCGAGGTAGGCATATTCTCCTTTTTCCCCCTTTTCATTTTCTACAAAACCTTCTTCAGTTTTATAAAAGCCTTTATCGGGCAAATCATCGCGTCCAAAAGGAAAGTGAAATACTTCCGTTTTGTATTTCATTGATGTTTCGATATTGATTTTATAATTACCATTTGCCGATTCTGGACGAAATGGTCCATGACCAGAACACAAAATACTGTTTGATGCAATCATGATGATTGCAATAAGCAGAACCTGCATTTTTCTTTTCATTTTCTTACCACCGGCCTGGTAGTCCAATAATTAATGATTTTCACTTGATTTGCATCAGAATAATAATATGCCAATTCTATTCCGGTATCTGGTACGATACCAAAGTAACTATCTTCTATCCATCCACCTGCATAAAAAACTTTTTGATACAACGGGAAAGCAAAATCATAAAACGCTGTGCCTTGCGATAGGCCATAAACAATCTGGCAAAGATGTTTAAAGACTTTTTCGTATTTTTCTTGTGTCCATACGAAATCACGGTGGTTCATCCCGGGTTCCCACCCTTGTTTTGTTAAAAAATCAGGATCTCTTAGTGCTCTAAGTTTCCACTCATAATATGAAGGATTTTTTTGTTTCCCTGGGGCATACCTCTCTGCGTGATAGTTCATCTGAGGCTCTGCATAAATGGTCAGCTCAATATCCGGCTTGTAAATATCGCTGATAATATGATATCCCAATGAGACATATCCACCGAAAAATTCACTATACGCTATGCTGAAGGCATTGCCGTTCTTTTTGGCATAATACGCCATCGTCTTAGTACACTCATACAATATTTCATTTATATCTGGATTATTTTTGTCAGACAAAAGTGTAGGTGTAGTCGCAACTGCATTTCGAAGATATATTTTCCTGTTCTCAATTCTTGCAATGCAATAGAAGTCCTCGGCATTATCCCTGATGTATGCTTCAAATTCCTCATCGCTCCAAACTTCTTCCGGAGGCGTATAAACCGTCCTCAGACCGGGTTCCAGCATCTTGTGAATAACCGCCGCTGCGGACGCCCGCGTCAGGTTGCCGTTGGGATTAAACTTTCCATCCGTTCCGCCCACTAGAATGCCAAGTTGATAGGCTTTGCAAACATAATCCCTAAGGTTTACCGGGATGCTGTCGTAATCCGCTATCCTCGACCTTATCTCGTTTTCATTGTAGGAAATGTCTTTCTCTCCGGTTATCATGGGAAGGGAGCGAATGATGATCCTGGCCATCTCAGCCCGTGTGATGGGACGCTTATAATCCGTAAACTCTCCCGGTTGCACAAAACCCAGTTCGATGCCGATGGATACATAAACATCGCCCCAGTATTTATCCGAAGGCACTACCACACCCTTGCCGGCAGCCGCTACGGCTATCTTGATAAACTGTTCCACCGTGAGGTTATCCAAGGGTCCGAAGTTTCCCGCGTATCCCACCATCAGTTCCCGCGGGTGGTTGGCGACATACTGGACGTGCTCGTAATACCAGGCATCCTTGGGTACATCCTGGAAGCTCACCTCCGCGTATGACCGGCTCATACCCGAAGGCATAGCAGCCAGAACCATAACAACTGTCAGCAGGAACGCGAGACACTTTTTCATAACCCAACCTCCTAACAATTGGTTGAGTTAATCTTATCATTAAGTGTAATTATTTGTCAATATTAGTAAATTCAAAACGTGGCTGGATTTATGAAAGCTGTTTTCCAGGCACGTTTTAGGAAAGTGGTATTTATATCTCTGAGGTACGAGGATAAAGGTGAAATCGTCGAAGTGGCCGGGGAAGTGATTGAGATTGCTTCGGCGCCGGCATGAAAGTCCCGGAATTGAGCAATGCTATATTTATCTATCATATTATAAGGCTTGTCAGCATCAATATTATTGGTGAGGAACGGCAGGCAGCCCTGGAACGGAAAGGATTATGCCGCATGAATCTTGATTCTGGTATTCTGTTAACAACCTTCGGTATGGTGCTTCTGATGGAAATGGGCGACAAAACACAGCTCCTGGTGATGGCCTGCGCCTCCAAATACAAAACCAGGCACGTCCTGGCCGGCATATTGATTGGCATCATCGCGCTCAACCTGCTTGCCGTCATGTTGGGCGCTGCCATAGGCGGTATCAAGGTCATACAGGATGCTGTGAAAGCTGCTGCCTCCCTGCTTTTTATCCTTTTTGGACTCCTTTCCCTCAGAAACGAGAAAGAAACGGCTTCCTGTTCCACCGGCACCTCAACGGGCGCCGTCCTCACAGTGGCGCTGGCTTTCTTTCTCGCCGAAATTGGCGATAAAACCCAGCTCTCCACCCTGTCCTTTTCCGCACTTTACCCGGACAGTCCTCTCAGCGTTTTCATCGGTTCAACCATCGCCCTGCTCATCGCGGACTGCATCGGCCTGGCCGCCGGCGCCGTCGCGTTGAAATATATCCCCGTACGGATCATGTCGCTGTTCTCTGCCTTCCTGTTCATCGTTTTCGGTCTGGCCAGCGAATGGACAGCGCTGAGGGAGAACTTTGCCATGGATGAAGCAAAAGCCCTGATAATCCTGGGAATAACAGGTACCGTAACCCTGCTTGTCGCAGCCCTGATCCTTCTTTTTCAAAAAAAGCAAACCAAAAATTCTTGCCATAAAGCAGAATAATATGATACAATTTTGTTTGCTGTTGATTGGGACCATACATTGATGGATAAAGAAAGATTTCAGCATGCTGCGAGGAGGTGTAAACATGGCAAAGTGCGAAATATGCAATAAGGGACAGCATTTTGGTATAAGGCTCAGCCACTCACACAGAAGGACAAACAGGGTCTGGAAGCCCAATATCAGAAAAGTCAGGCTTGAAGTAAACGGTGTAAAGAAGAGCATGTACGTTTGCGCAAAATGCCTCCGTTCCAGCAAAGTGGGTAAGACCGCTTAATCTGTTCAAGGCATGAGAGCATGAAAGAAAAACTCGGGAATGGTTCCCGGGTTTTTGCATTTTTACGGCTATTCTTCCCCGTAAAAAATGTGGCTTATAGGCCACATTCCTCATCTTCTGCATCCCCATTCTGCCTTTTGAGCAACCTGTGGCTGCCATATGTCCGGTTAAGACAGGTTAATCAGCGGATCTTAAAAATGCGCCTGAGTATTCCTCCCAGGAATCCGGGCATCTTAAGAACGACAATCTTCATCTCCATGACCTCCATGCCAGCTCCTGTCCTTACAGTATATTCATATTTTCGTGAAAGTGTTAATCATTCTTGTTAAATTATACGTTCCATGCTTTCGTCCGGAGCCGGTCACAGACCTGTTCAGCAGCCTTCTGAAACGCTTATCAGGTTCCCGATGAAGGCGTCTCCCCGGTTATCGGAGATCATCACCGGCACCCCCAATTCCTTTTCCAGGTCCGATCGGGTCAGATCATCCAACAAAACCTCGGTTCCGGAACGGAACATGTTCCTGGAAAGCATGAGAACATCCCCCAGATCCCTGCCTTTCAGGGTTCCCAGCAGATCCTGCCCGGTTAGCAAGCCGGTCACCGATACCTGACCGCCAAAGAACCGATTTTCGACAGGATAGACCTTCAGCCGGATGTTCGGCAACTTTTCCTCCACATGCCGCGCAAGCCTTTCCATGATGGGATAGAACAGAGTTCCCGTCGCGATGCTGATCTGTTTAAGGGAAGATTTCCCTTCCCCTGCATCAATCTCTGAAAGGGCTTCATGGGTTTCATGGACAAAGGAAGCCACCATGCCCACACCATTTTCAATCTGAGGGAAATCCTCATAGGCTTCATAGGAAGGCAAAGGCCTTCCGGCCATCAGGTAGAACTCGTCGGCAAGGTAAACGATCCGGCTGCCATGTTTGGTCATGAGATCATGCTGCCAGGATTCCACTTGATCCACCACTTGGGCTGCCGATTCCCTGTTGAACGGCTCCAGGGGATACAAGCCTTCCCTGTACCGCGTGAGGCCGACCGGCACCACCGAGATGCTGTGCATCTGAGGATACAGTCCGGTAAGGTCCTGAAGGGTCCTGTCCAGTTCTTTCCCGTCATTGAGCCCCGGGCACAGGACGATCTGGCTGTTCACCGTAATTCCCGCTTCGGTAAACCGTTTGATCTTCTGCAGCACATCTCCCGCAAACCGGTTGTTCAGCATTTTTACTCTGAGAGCCGGGTTGGTCGTATGGACCGATACATTGATGGGCGACATCCTGTAACGGATGATCCGTTCAATCTCCTCGTCCTTCAGGTTGGTCATGGTGATGTAATTGCCGAACAAAAAAGACAGGCGGGCATCGTCATCCTTGTAGTACAGGGTTTTGCGCATGCCGGGAGGCAACTGATCGATGAAGCAAAAAACACATTTGTTTTTGCAGCTTTTTTCCTCGTCCATCAAGGGGTTCTCAAATTCCAGCCCCAGGTCTTCCTCCTCGGACTTCTCTATCTCAGCGGACCATCTCTCGCCGTTCTGCTTCTCTATTTCGAGGGTCAGGAACTCATCGGCCGTATGAAACCTGTAGTCAAAGACATCGCAAATGGCATTGCCGTTGATGGATACCAGATAATCACCGGCTTCAATTCCCAGCTCCTCGGCAATGCTGCCGGCCTGTACGCCCGATATTTTGATCTTATTGGTCTTCATGCTGTTATCACCATGCTTTCGGATAGGCTCCTCCCTGCCTTCGCGCAAACCGCCGCATCGCCCGGCCGGTATAGTACCCGCGGCATAACCTGGAGCCGAAAAAAACAATAGCAGCTTATAAAAGCTGCTACTTCGTTCTGTGGATTCTGGCTTGAGGACGGAGATTATGATTTCACCGCTTCAACCTGTACGACTTCCTTGCCGTCGTAGTAACCGCATTCCTTGCAAACTACATGGGGAAGCTTCAGGCTATGGCATTTGGGGCATGCCACCAGATTCGGCGCGGCAAGCTTATAATGCGTTCTTCTCTTATGCTTCCTCTGCTTGGAAACTTTACTCTTTGGGACTGCCATCTATTACACCTCCGTTCAGGCCGATAGTTTCATTCCTTTTGTCCGGGAATTAGTTTAGTGTTTAAATAATATTATTGGTTAAAAAACCCTTTTAACGATTCCAATCTGGGATCAATACCCTGATCCCCGCCACAATCACATGGAAGACCGGTCAGTTTCTTGCCGCATGAAGCGCACAATCCCTTGCAATCCTCACTGCATAACTGCTGCATGGGAAGACTTAAAAGGATGGCATCCGCTACCAGGCGGTCGAGTACAATCACATGACCCGAGTACGTAAACCTGTCTTCTTCATCCGTCCCCGCATCCTGCCTTTCTTCGTCCGATTCAACGATATTCTCGCGGATCGGAACGGTGATATGGCGTTCAATGGTTTCACCACAACGGTCGCAAACCGTTTTGTAATCGATTTGCGCCTCGCCTTCAACCTCGATCATGCCATTGAAACTTGTGGCCTTTCCCTTAACCGTCACAGGGCTTGTAAAGGTCACCGTGCCAATGCTGTCAAGGTCTTCAAGCTGCTCGGTCATCTCAAAACCAATGGATGCGCCGATGTTCTTTATGATGGATGTGATGTCAAGTTCCATAAAACCCCTCCTTGGAAAGGACAAAAACTGCTTCCCGGAAGGTCAACATGAAATATTATACTCAGAGAATCAGGCTTTGTCAACAAAACCTTTTCACCCGGTCTGACGGTTCTGTTTCATCTTCCCCGTAATCTTGACCGCGGTCCGCATCCTGTTTTGGTACCCCATCATTGGCTTCCACCATTCATCAGGCTTTTGACCAGATCGGCAAACGCTTCCTCGCTTTCAGCAAATGTGCGTACATCTTTTCCATATTCGGCGTTAGCCCATTCCCGTGTGAATTGCATGACATATAGCCCTTTTTCGTCATCCAGCCTGAAGGTAATATTCTCTACGTTTCCAATCAAAGCAAACATCATGACGGCATTGTTGCTTAACAGTTGCTCATCAGCGCTACGAATTTGGAAATTTTTCGTTTTCAGATTAACCGCAATACCATAAGGTTCATTTTCAGTAAACAGTTCAAACGAATCATAAACGGCGTTTTCGGGTAACGGCAACAGGTAAATGATATTCCCAACCTTTGCGTTATTGCCCACATATGCCGTTTTGTATTCCAGGAGTCTTGAGATATAGTCATCACTTCCCGACTTGGCAGTCACGGGATCCGTGAACAGGCCCACAACAAGGACCATGGCTGCAGTCAAAGCCGCGGCGACTGCCCAAACCGTCGGTTTTCTATAGTTCAATACGTTTTTTATCCTTTCTGTTACATTAACCTCGCCAAAAGCAATGGCGCTTCCGCTCAAAATGTGTCCTCCGGCAGCGAGGGACAGCAATAATTCCGCATAAGGCTTTTTGATGTCGTTATGCGTTTTTAAAACCTTTTCGTCACAGGACAGTTCCATATCGTTGCACATTAATTTGAAGGCCAGCCATACGAGGGGATTGAACCAATGCACGGCCAGCAGGATATAAGCCGCAGCCTTGACGATATGATCCATCCTGCGAATATGCGTCTCTTCATGCAGTAGGATAAGGCTTCTCCCGGTAGTATCCAGGCCCGTCGGCAGATATATCCTGGGTCTTATCAGGCCCAATACAAACGGCGTTTGCAAATGAGCATCTTCATAGATATACTGCCCGATCTGCCGCGCATTCTTCAGTTTTCCCTTCAGGACACAGACAGAGATCAGGCTGTACAGAAGCAATGCCACAACACCTGTAAGCCAGATGTATGCAAGGACTTTGAAGATTGTCAGCGGAACTTCACCCACACCGGTAAATACCGGCGAGAAACCGGCAGCTTCAGGCCCGTTGGCCTGAAAATCTTGCTGATGGCCCGTATTATAGGTAATTGAAACAATGCGGATTTCCTGCGGCATGATGCTCAACAGGCTTTTAATGGAAAACGGCACGGCGAGGCGAAAGGCGACTACCCCCCATAAAGCATAGGAGATGGCTCTCGGTGCTTTTTTGAGCAATGGCCTGACAAGGAGCAGAACAAGTATGACATAACTAGCCTTCACGCTCATCTCCAAAATGGAGAAAAACAGTTCATTCATCGCTATCCCTCCTGATGCTCGTCGATCAGTCTTTTCAGCTCTTCGGCCTGTTTCTTGCTTATCTTTCTGCCGCTGACAAAGGCCGCCAGAAATCTGGGCAGGGACCCGCCAAAGGTATCCTCGACAAAACGGATGCTTTGCTGCGCATAATACGCATCCCTTGTCATAAGGGATGTCACCACGGCATTATTATTCTGAAAGATACCCTTTTCACATAACTTCTTCAACACGGTGTAGGTCGTGGACTTTTTCCAGTTCATTTCCTTTTCACAAAGCTTGACAAGTTCGCCGGAACCAATGGGTTCATGCTGCCAGATTAACTCCGCAAACTTCTCTTCGGCCTCTGCAAGCTTATACGGTTTCATAACATGCCCCTCCTTGAGTCTATATATTATAGACCTGTCAATGATAAGTCTATTCCTAATAGACCCAATTGTCAAGCGTTTTACTAAAAAAAGAACTTTACCCTGCCGTCGATTGCGGGTGGGAATCCCGTCGCTTTCAGAAATAAAACAGGCTCTACGTCAAATGTTGGGGTTGAACCAAGTAAAATGAAGTAGCATATGTATTGTTGGCAGATGATCATCATAGATCATCTGCTTTTTTACACGCAGATCCAGGTCATACCGTATACTATTCCTTCTCTAGACCATAAAATGTATATGGCTAAAGTAGCCTGAACCTTCCTGGGATTTCCCAGTATAATCATTGGCTCTGTTAAGTCCAGGAATTATGTACGGGTTTAAGCCATAACATGCAGTATCCTGTTTCTGAACCTTTCAAAGTTTCTTATCCCATAAGCATTCCGCTTTATTACTTTAATCTTGTTGTTTACTCCCTCTGTGTAACCATTGGTATAAGGAACATCGAAAGAATTCAGTATTTCTTTCTGCCAGTTTGTAAAGGCCCTGAAGCAGTCATGGAATTCAGGAAGATTGTAACCGTAGAATAACATGTACCATCTGGCTAAGTTCTTTTTTGCTTCATGACTGCTTTTGGAGTCCATCACCTTGTAGAACTCATTCTTTAGTACATAAGCCTGCCTTAAGCGCTCAGAGATCCTCAGCATGGCTTCCACTTCTTCAACCTCTGTAGAAGTCAGCTTATCAGGACGTTTCAACAATAGCTTGCGACTCCTCTTAAAATACTTCCTGCGTTGCTCATAAAACTTTTTCTGCTCTGCTTTCCTGACATTCTCAAAAGCCCAGGCTACCTGTCTGACTACATGATACCTGTCAGCAATAATTTGCGCCCTCGGGAATACCGTCTTGATCAGGCTGCGATATGGGCCGCTCATATCGATAACCACATACTTCACATTATGTCGGTCTTTAAACTTCGAAAAGTATCTGTATAGGTCTTCGCCCTTCCTGTTTGGAAGAATATCCAGAACCCTTTTGTTCTCCGGATCGGTAAGAATACATTGAAATTTTTCTCCTCCCGCGTTGCCTCTGAACTCGTCCATCGAAATTGCACGGGGTAAGGATTTATTCGAATATCTTATGTGATCAAATATCCTTATGGCTGTCGTTGGCGAAACATTAGCTGTATTAGCCAGACTCTTGATAGAAGTAACCTCCCTAAAAGAGTTAAGAATAAAGGCAATCAGCCGGTTCGTAATACGCTGATATCTGGGTAGAAAAGGTATTTCCTCATAAAACCTTTTATTGCAATAAGGACATGCATAACGCCTCTTCTTCAGGTGTATGAAAGTATAACTTCCGAATGAAGATATATCCTTAACCTTCTGCATCCTGTAATCATGAACATGATCCGTATCCTTACCGCAGCGAGGGCACTTATGCACTTTTCGCTTCATTACTATATAGATGTGTATGTAATTCCCCTTTCTTTCTACATTAGTTACAGTTGCATCTTTAAATCCTATCAATTCTTGCGTATAATCTTTGTAGAGCATGGTTGAATCTCCTTTCAAATGGAAGGTTGTGCAACTCCATTTTACTTGAGATTTCAACTCCATGCTCTCTTTTTTGCAAAAAATGTTGGAGCACCGAAGTTATTTCCCTTCGGCACCCCAACATTTATTATAGAACCGAAAAAACCTGCGTTTGCATGGCGCAGGTTTCTTTTGCATAGTCGCCTTGTATCCAAATTGGCTTACAGCTTAAACCGCGGGCTTTGCCGATCCTCCATGTTTTCCAGTTTGCTCACGATGTAGAGGGGCCTGCCCTTGGCTTCGTCGTAAATCCTTCCGATATACTCGCCGATGATGCCCAGCATTAGCAGAATGATACCGTTGAAGAACAGGCTGACGGCAATCAGGGATGCCCACCCGGACGTGGTGGAATGGGGCCAGAAGGCTCTCTGGATGAGCACGGCAATCAGGTAGAGGAAACTGATGATGGAAAGAAGGGACCCGATTAAGGTCGCAAGCTTTAAGGGCTTATAAGAGAAGGATATGATACCGTCAAGCGCCAGTTTGACCATTTTCTTTAAGGGATACTTGGTTTCTCCGGCAAAACGTTCCGCGCGTTCAAATTCCAGCGCTTTTTGCCTGAACCCGACCCAGCTCATGAGCCCGCGGACGTAGCGGTTTCTTTCCGGAAGCTGTTTCAGTGCCTCACAGACTTTCCTGTCGATGAGCCTGAAATCGCCCGTATCCACCGGAATATCCACATCGGTGAGCGCCCGTAAAATCCGGTAGAAGCACTTGGCGGTGAACTTCTTGAAGAAGGTTTCTCCTTGGCGGGAGATACGCTTACCATAAACCACATCGTAACCCTCGCGCCAAATGCGTATCATTTCCGGAATCAGCTCGGGCGGATCCTGCAGATCGCCGTCAATGATGACCATGCAATCCCCCGCGGCATAGTCCATGCCCGCAGTGATGGCAATCTGGTGGCCGAAGTTGCGCGCGAAATCTATCATCTTGACATGCTTGTCCTGCCTGCAAAGCTCACTGATAATCTCTCCAGTCTTATCGCGGCTGCCGTCGTTTACCATGATGATCTCATAACTTTCGCCGAGATCGTTCATGACCTTGCTCAGCCGGCGATATGTTTCATGAATCACCGCTTCCTCGTTATACATGGGAACGATGACCGAACAAACGACTCTTTCCATAGCTTCCTCCTCAACCAATAGTGTTAGCCTGACAACACTGCCAGTATACTACAAATCACGAATGATTTCATCCGCCACAGCCATGCCCAGTCTCACGGCATAGTTCATGCCCCGGTCTTCCGGGTAGATCTGCGCCATGGAGGCAAGATACAGGCCCTCAACCGATGTTTTGATCGGTGGTATCAAGCAGGAGTAATGCCTGGTGATGACAGGCTGGGCATAAGGCGCTCTGGATAGTATGCTCCGTTTTATCCATGTCCTGTCGAACCCTGGAAATACTCTTGATAGACCATCCAGGAAGATAGCTTCAATTTCCTTGTCGCTTTTTTGCCAGATGGCATCCTGATGATCCGCATAACGAGAAAGATAAACCATATGGGACGGATAATCGTCCAATCCGACAAGATTGGTATGCTCTATGACCAGCACGAAGGGAATATCCTGCTGCGCCACGGTGATCCAATAGTATGGCGAGAGACTTTGCTCAAGTTCCAGGAGCATGCAAATATTGGCCTTCACCTTAAGTGAGGCCATTTTCTGCCTACATTCAGCATCAAGCGGGGTATCCAGCGCAGCCAGCTGCTGCGGAAAACCGGTGAACAACACCTTGTCAAAGCTTTCTTCTTCCGGGCATCCGTCCAGGGCAAGCCGGCCGTCCGGAAGGCGCCGGATACCGCTGACATTGCAATTCAAACGGATGGTCCCGCCGGCTGCCGTAATCGCTTCGGTCAGCCTTGTGATAAGCTGCGCGAAACCGCCCTTCATATAACCCAGCTTCTCCCTGTTGATATTCCTGCCCCTGGATGTGCCGCGCAGTTTGAATTTGTTCCATATCCAGACGGCCGATACCAGGTCCGCATCGCTGTCAAATTTGGATGCCAGCAACGGTTCCCATACCTTGCGATAAGACTGCCCGCCGGCTCTTTTGATCAGCCAGTCCTTGGCGGTTTGATTCTCGAAAGCCTCATAGTCCCGTATAAAACGGGACGACAATGTCAAAAGGCCGGTGCGAATCCTGGATGCCAGGCTTATAGGCGTGAATCGGAGCAAATCCATGGGGGAGGTAAAGGGATAGAGCTTATTGTCGATGAAGATGGCATTCCTTGGCTCAAACCATTCCACCAGATCTGAAAGCCCAAGATTCCGGCAGAGATCCAAAAGATGCTTGTCGCTGGTAAAGATATGATGATAAAACTTCTCAAGGAATACGGTTCCTACCTCAAGCGAAGCGGCAAGGCCGCCCAATTTATCGGCTTCCTCAAAAACAGTAACGGAAACTCCCATTTTTACAAGCCGGTATGCTGCGGCGAGCCCGGTCAGGCCGCCGCCAACGATGGCTACACAGGATGACACGATTGACCACCAATACTTTCTATTTATAAATGACCTTCTTATACAGGACAAAGTTCCAGGATACGATAAAAAACATGATCAGGATCTTGGGAAGGTACAGGACAGGCCATGAACCCTCGCCAAAGCTCAGCACCAGCAGATACCGTATACCTGAGAACAGGAGCACATTTCCTACCACCAGATTGAACACGAATAGGATACCGTAATAGAAAAGTTGTCTCTTGAAGTTGTTCCTGGACCTGAAGGAGAAGAATTTGTTCAGCAGGAAATTGAACCAGAAAATGACAGTATAAACCATGATATTGGATAAAAGCTCATTAAGATGCCAGATGTCACGGAGTACGATGAACAGAGTATACTCCAGGGCAAAGCCCACGATGCCGACAATAAAGTAACGAATAAACTGCCCCAGAGTTTCGGGGTTCATGAAATCCTTCAAAAGTTTGTTTTGCATCAGTCTTTCCTTGATTGTCATAATTTCCTCCAATCACCAGCCCCAACGAGGCAGGATCCTCAATGCGTCAAGGTACCATCTGGGTACGATAAGCCCCGATAATACGGGATAGTACAGGATGAAAAGGACCGGCACGAAGATCATCAAAATGTGGACAATCCGCCTTTTAATAAGGTTTGCCCTTTCAAGGTACCGCAATACCATGGCCAGCATGAGGATCAGAAAAGGTACGCAGGAAAAATAATGATAGATAAAGGTCAGCTTTCTTGGGGCAACCGCCCAGGGCAGATAGAGGGACAGGTACCCTATAACAGGGAACCATGCGTTCCTGGTCTCGGTTGCGCCCATGGTCTTCCCGTATTTTCTGCTCATTATGAACCACAGCAAAGCCCAGAACGCGATAAAGCCCGTCCACCAGACTAGGGGATTGCCGAAAGAAGCAATGGAGGAGCCCATTCCTTCAGGCAAAAGCTCTCCGGAAAAGTAAAAGATTGGCCTAAACATGAGAGGCCATTCATACCAGTGGGAAGAATAGGGGTGAGGCTGCACAACCCCCTTATGGTAATCATACATGCTCTTGACCGAATCGATGACCTCTTCCACCAGGTTCCTGTCATCGTTGTGGTTCTGGATGGGAATGAAGGACAGGGTATAGATGGCTGCCGGGATGATGACGAAAAACAGGACGCAGAAAAGGCAGGTACCAAAAAAGTATTTCATGATATACGAACGGCGAAGCTTTGGCCGCGCATCGGGAGCGACTCTGTTCTGCTCCACGGCTTCATCCAGCCATCGGTTATAGTCCCTGTATTCAAAGATACGGGACATGAAGAAGATGACGGCAAGGCCAAAGGCGCCATAAAGCGCCACCCATTTGGTGGCTCCGCCAAGCCCTAAAAAGATGCCCGAGAAAAGAAGCGGCACCAGCGACCTGAAGAAGCCTTTCTCATACGCCCTGGAATCATAGTATTCCAGCATGCACCAGTAAGTGGCCATGACGAAGAAGCAGGTGTAGCTGTCGATGGTCGCCAACCGGGTCTGGACAAAATGCATGAAATCAAACATGAGAAGCCAGGTGCAGAAGAACGCCCAGAAGCTGTCCTTGAACAGACGTTTGGACCAGATGTACATGAGCGGGAGCATGATAACGCCGAACATCGTTCCCATGATCCGCCATCCGAAGGGGTTCATACCAAAGATGCGGATGCCGATGGACAGAAGGGTTTTCCCAAGGGGTGGATGGGTGTTTTCATAGATAATGGAGCGATGCTCGATCTGTTCCAGGGCGGTCCGGGGGAAATAGATCTCATCAAAGTAGGTACCGTTGAGGTAGCTGGGTCTGTCCGGAACCAATTCCTGTTCATCAAAAAGAGGGCTCACATCATTTTCAGTTTTTACATCGGTCACCGTGAAATCCTTTATAAGCTCCGAGCCTGAAAAGAAGGCCAACTCACGGTATTCCGCCTTATAATACTTGTTCCTGTCGTCCTCATCATCGGTTCGCAGGTATTCATTCATGATCAGGAGCTTGCTGGTCTTGACCTTGTCGGTGGAATAATGCCAGCGGAAGATGGACTTCATGTCCACATAGGTATAGGGGACGAATTCGGTGCCGTTCCAGGCCTTTATCTGGAGGGAACCGAAGCAGCCCCAGGCATGGCCCAGCCCGCCGAAAAGCATGATTTTGTCGATCTCGACCTCACGACCGAAATCTACCACAAAGCTTTCATTCAGACGTTCAGGTTCCCAGCCGGTTTGTGGCGCCTCAAAGGCGCCCAGGTTGATCAGGGCAACAATGAGGTAGACCAACGTCATGACCGTGACAATGGCCCAATCCCTTTTATGCATCCTTTTGCCGTTCTCTATGCCGGCATAGCTTAACATTTGTTCTTCCATCATAAATACAATAGCCTTCCTTACTGTATTTATTCTTTTCCGGATTCAAGTTTTTTTCTCGATGCTGCGGTAACCGTTGGCCATGGCCAGAACGTATGTTATCAAGGTCGCCGCTGCGATGCATATGGCCGTGGGATCCCATCTTTGAAGCCAATATACCTTCCGGAAGGAAATTATATATATTACCAACTGATTTGAAAAGACGCATATGCTTGTGAGGATGGCCGCGGGTATATGCATTTTGTCATAAGCCGCTGCCAGTATGATGAAGATGATGGCCGGCAGAAGGTAACGTTCATGCATCTTGGTGATCCACATGAAGGCGCTGAACAGGATCAGGTAGGATCCATAAATGACAGAAAAAACGTCTCCCTTTCCCTTATACAGGAGATAGAAAACATAAACTGCCGAGAGCAGGAACAGGATATTGCCCCATGTCTGGTAGGTGAGGCCCAGGAACGGAAGGGTATCTTTCTGGACTTGCCCTCCCACGAGGGTCCAGAAATTGAAGGCGTTGGCTGTGGCATAGGGATAATCCTGGATGCTCCTGAGATACAGGTCGAATAGCCACCAGAAAGGATCCAGAAAGGCCGGGATTTTTGAACCGCACAGATCGGTAGGTTCATAAAAGGGCATCACGATGAGAAGATAGAGCGCGATGCCGGCAACGATGCCGGAAACAAGGCTCATCACGCGCTTCCGTTCAAGCCTGAAGCCCCTGAAATACAGGTATAGCACGATGGGAACAAGCAGTCCGCTCTGAGGCTTGGTCAACACCGCCACCAGGAAGAGCAAGGCTCCTGCGTTGCGTTTTCCAGATTCCATGAGAAATATGACACCCAAAAGCATGGTTGCCGGTATAGCATCAAATTGTCCCCAGACCGAGGAATTCACGAAGACTCCGGGATTCATGAGATAGCATAAAGCGGCCACCATACCGGTATGCCGTTGGTTGGCCCTTTCTGCCATCCGGTAAAGGAGCCAGGCACCGAGAGCCTCAAAGAGCACCGCCCAGAGCTTTATCATGACACTATGCCAAAAGTAGGATAGCCCAAAGATCTTGGCCACCAGGCCTGAAAGCCATAAAAAATAAAGGTAAAAAGGCGCGTAAACAATATGGTAACTGGCGTACAGACCGGCCGGGCCGATGTTGGCCAAATAACGGCTCCAGGCCAGGTATCCGCCCATATCAATAGCGTAAGGCTCCATGAACGTGACGATAAGCCTGAAAACGGCTATCAGGATGATGAAAGAAAGGAAGGATTCTCCCTTCCTGACTTTGTCCCTGGTTAGCTGACTGTCCGTGACCGGTATCCTCCTTTATGGATTTTTAGCCACATCCCCGCCAATGAGGGGCAGTATCTTGCTTTCGATTTCCTTTTCGTTGACCGATTCCAGCACATTGGCATGCAGGCTCCAGTCCTCCGTATGATCGCAGGTGGAACCCGGATTGAGCATGGTGAGAGGTCCAAGGGTTCCAAGCTCGAGGGTGTTCTGGTTTGTGTAGATTTCACAGGAGGAGCCAAAATCCGGATAGCGGGCTTCCTCATGATGGATGTAGCGTTTTATGAAAAGCGTGTCGAAGTTCAGGTATGCCACCCAGCCGGAAGGATTGGGCATGCCTATCTTGAAAGGGTGAACAACAGCCGGGTCCTGCCTGATCATGATATATTTTCTACCCCAAACCACGCGCGGATCATCCAGCCTGGTATAAGGCCACAAAGCCAATGACTGGTTGGGAGCAAGACCGGTATCCTTCAGGTTCTTGCGCAGGTAAGCCGTACCGCCCGGGGCCATCATGCTGACAGCCCAGGGAGCCAATTCCACGGGCCAGGCGCCGGTATTGGTCAGACGGTGCCTGACGCAGACCTCGTTGGTGTCACAGGATAGGCGGATGATCAATTCCTTGCGGATATGTGTCCAGTGCTCGATCTCCTGTCGCAGGATGATGCCGTTCTCGATCTCTTCCCACTGGACAGGCGAGTTATCGGGTACGTAGGTCCTTGGCATGCTTTCCGGGCTGTGCCACAGCCGGTGACCGCCGTACAGCTTGTAGTCATCGCTGCCTACTGTTCCCACCTCGTCCTCGATTTCATAAAAGATATTGGGCTGGCCGACAAAACCAAAACGTATGATTCTGGGTCCAACATCGGTAACTGCGATCAGTTCGATGGAACCGTTGGAAAGGCTGATGCAGTTCTGCCATCCCTTATAGGGGACCTTTTTGACGACGACTTTTCCCATCATGCATACATCCTCCTTTTCATCTTCAGATGCCGAAAGGAATAAGGTCCTGCCGCGCTCCAATGCCTGCGAGCCAAGGCGGGGAAGATGCCAAGAAATGTATGGCTCGAAAGCCATCTACATTCTAAACCAAAAAAGGCGAAAAAAAAAGCACCCGTAAACGGATTTACTTATAAAAATAATACCATTCTTTCACGGTGCCCAATCTGATATAAGATGATATCAATTCAACTAATATATAAAAGGAGGAATAAATAACTTCAATCCTAATTATACCATGGAAGATTATTGCTTAATATTACATTCAGGTTAACAATTTATTAATAAAAGATGAACTGACCCGGACAGGCCGCCTGAATGGATTCATTGCTTTTTGCCTGCCTTTATATTATGATTATGCTGTCAGTCTTGTATCGAATTTTGCTTCCGGGAGTGAATGCAAATGATGCTGTACGAAAGTACAAGGGGTGGAGGGGAAGCCATTGCCTCTGCCGAGGCCATAAAAAGAGGAATTGCCGCCGACGGTGGCCTTTATGTTCCCAGGGAATTTGTCAAGGTTTCACCGGAGGAAATCAGGGCCATGGTCCCCATGAGCTATCAGGAGCGTGCGAAGTTCATTCTCAAAGGCTATCTGGACGATTTTACCCCGGACGAGCTTGCCGATTGCGTGGACAAGGCCTATAACACAAGAAAATTTTCCAGCGAAGACATCGCTCCGGTTGTTATGATGAACGACAGCCTCAATATTCTGGAGCTTTGGCGCGGTCCCACATGCGCGTTCAAGGATATGGCACTTCAGATACTGCCCCATTTTCTCGTAAAGGCCATGAGAAAAACGGGGGAGAAGGACGAGATCGTCATCCTTGTGGCCACATCGGGAGATACGGGAAAGGCTGCCCTCGAAGGATTCGCCAATGTGGAAGGCACAAGGATCATTGTTTTTTATCCCGAGAATGGTGTCAGCGAGGTCCAGAAGCGCCAGATGGTGACCCAGGAAGGCAATAATGTCCTGGTTTTCGGCGTGGAAGGAAATTTTGACGATACCCAGACGGGTGTGAAGCAGATCTTTACGGATGAAGCCATCCTGAAAAAGATGAAGGAAAAAGGACTGAAATTCTCTTCGGCCAACTCCATCAACTGGGGAAGGCTTGTTCCCCAAATCGTTTACTATTTCTCCGCTTATGCTGACATGGTGCGGCAAGGCCGTATCACGTTCGGTGAAAAGATTAATTTTGTCGTTCCCACGGGTAATTTTGGCAACATCCTAGCAGGCTATTATGCCATGAAGATGGGCTTGCCGGTGAATAAAATGATCTGTGCCTCCAACGACAACAAGGTGCTCACAGATTTCATACATACCGGCGTCTACGACCGGAGAAGAGAGTTTGTGCGCACGGTTTCCCCATCCATGGATATATTAATATCCAGCAATCTGGAAAGACTAATCTATGAACTCTCCGGAAGGGATGCGGAAAGGGTTTCCCGCTGGATGGCCCAGCTCAGGGATGAAGGCTTCTACGATGTGGGGCCCACGGTGCACCGACTCCTCAATGAGCATTTCTGGGGAGGCTGGTCGAACCAGGAGGAGACGCTGAAAACCATAGAATGCGTTTACAATGATTATGGCTATGTATGCGATACCCATACCGCGGTAGGTATCGATGTATATGACAAATACGTGATCACGACGGGTGATCTGACGCCGACGGTCATGGTATCCACCGCAAGCCCATTCAAGTTCAATGCCAGCGTCTGCAAGGCTTTGTCAATGGACTGCAATGGCGATGAATTTGAACTGCTGAAAAAGCTTTCTGAAAAAACCGGCCTGCCGGTTCCCAACGGGCTGAAGGATCTTGAGAACAAACCGGTTCTCCACAACCGGGTATGCAGAAAGGAACAGATGAAGGATGTTGTGATGGAGGCACTGGGGTTATGAACAACGGAACGCAGAGCGTCAAGCTCGGGAAGATCGTGAAGGAGTTCATGTTGGAAAAGCTGGTCTATTCCCCGGAGTACGACAACATCCTGGTTACCTCAACCGACATCAACAGGCCAGGGCTGCAGCTCGACGGATTCTTTGAGTACTTCGGCAACGAACGGGTCCAGGTTATCGGAAAGGTCGAGATGACCTTCCTGGAAAAGATGTCGTCCCAGCAGCGGTATAAAAGCCTGTACGCGCTTTTCTCAAGGGGCATTCCCTGCGTCATCATCGCCAGGGGAATGGAGCCTTTCCCGGAAATGGTCGAGGTGGCCCAAAAGTGTGGGGTACCTCTGTTGCGAACTGCGGAGGTCACTTCCCGGTTTGTTGGAAACCTCATCGCCTTTCTGAATGTGGAGCTGGCCCCCATGGAAACCATGCACGGCGAACTGGTGGAGGTCTATGGCGAAGGTGTCCTGATACTGGGAGAGAGCGGTGTCGGTAAAAGTGAGACCGCACTGGAGCTTGTGAAGAGAGGACATCGCCTTGTGGCTGACGACCTTGTTGAGATACGCCGTGTTTCCAGCAAGACGCTTGTGGGAACGGCGCCGGAAGTGATCAGGCACTTTGTGGAGATCCGGGGAATCGGGATCCTGGATGTAAAGTACCTGTATGGCGTTGGCTCAGTCAAGATGACCGAGAGCATCAACTTGGTGGTCAAGATGGAACTCTGGAATCCCCAGAAGCATTACGAACGGCTGGGCGTGGACGAGCAGTATACTGAGATTCTGGGCATCAAGGTTCCGTCCCTCACCATACCGGTCAGACCCGGGCGAAACCTGGCCATCATCATCGAGGTTGCGGCCATGAACAACAGGCAGAGGAAGATGGGCTACAACGCCGCAGAGACGTTTACCCGCAGGATCACGGAGGATATCAACAAGAACCGTGAGTAAGGTTCGGCAGCTTCTGCCCTTTGTCAAAAACCTGAAATATAAACCAACGGGCATGAATATATAATACTTGGACCGGAAGCGGGTTTGAAGTAAGTTTTGAGGCCTGAACGCAAAGGCAGGCATGAGCCTGATGATAGCTGAAATATTAACTTGAATAGACCTTTGCGTGACGGTCTGTTGTGTTTGCTTGAACTCGTAATTTCAGGAGTTGAACCATTTTGCACGATAATGCAGTCTTCAGGGATTTGATTTCCATACTGGGCGAGGCTCATGTGGCGCAAAACGTGCCCATGAAAGAGCATACATCCATAAGAACAGGCGGTCCGGCACGTTTTTTCGCAGAGCCCGATACCGTTGAAACAGTCCTCGGGCTTCTTCAGTATCTGAGGAAAAGGAATATCAGCCACTACATCATGGGTAACGGCACCAATGTGCTATTCCCGGACGAGGGGTATGAGGGTGTCGTTATACGGATTGGCAACAAAATATCTCGGATTACCCTTGAAGACAACTGCATAACGGCTCAGGCCGGAGCATCACTGGCCGCGGTTTCAAACAAGGCCTTTGAAGCAAGCCTTGAAGGCCTTGAGTTCGCATTCGGCATTCCGGGCACCGTAGGCGGTGCAGTTGCCATGAATGCGGGAGCCTATGGCGGTGAGATGAGCCAGGTGGTGACAGAAACGCTATGTGTCAATGGTCAGGGCGAGCTGATCCGCCTCAAGGGCGATGAGCATGAATTCGGCTACAGGAAAAGCAGAATCCAGACCGACGCGCTGGTTGTTTTGGAAGCAACCATGGTTCTGCAACCGGGTGATCAGACGGAGATCAAAAACCGCATGGCGGATTTCAACAGCAGGAGGCGGGAAAAGCAACCCTTGAACCTTCCCAGCGCCGGAAGCGTTTTCAAAAGGCCTGAAGGCTTTTATGCGGGCCAGCTCATTCAGGAATGCGGCCTTAAAGGCTATACTATTGGGGGTGCCCAGGTATCCGACAAGCATTGCGGTTTTATCGTTAACCTGGGAAACGCCACCAGCCGGGATGTACTGGAACTGATAAAACTGGTAAGAAAAACGGTTTACGAAAAAACAGGGGTCCTGCTCGAACCGGAAGTCAGGATCATTGGAGGAGACATATGACTTTATTGATCATCACAGGAATGTCAGGTGCGGGGAAAAGCCTATGCGTTAAATATTTCGAGGATATCGGCTATTTTTGCGTGGACAACCTTCCGCCCTCGCTGATTCCGAAGTTTACCGAGGTCATACTGCAAAGTAAGAATCCCATAGACAAGATTGCGCTGATAGTGGATATCCGTGGCGGTATCATGTTCCTGGACCTGTTTCCTGCCTTGCAGCAGCTCCAGGAAATTGGGATAGCCTACAGGATTCTCTTCCTGGATGCCACCGACGCGGTTTTGGTCAAACGCTTCAAGGAAACACGGCGCACACATCCCCTTTCGCCCGAAGGACGCCTTGCCGAAGGGATTGAGGAGGAGCGGCGCATTCTCCAGGCTGTCAAGGACAAGGCTGACTATATCATCGACACTTCAAATCTTACGCCACGGCAGCTCAAGGAAGAAATTACCCGGCTCTTCGTCGAGGGCAAGACATTTAAGGGGCTTATCGTAAACATTGTTTCCTTTGGCTTCAAACACGGCATTCCCATGGACTGTGACCTTGTTTTCGATGTACGTTTCATCCCCAACCCGTACTATGTGCCTGAGCTCAAACCTAAATCGGGACTGGATCCGGATGTGAGCGATTATGTGCTGTCCTTCCCCGAAACCAGGAAGTTCCTGAACAAGCTCAATGAGATGATTACTTTTCTGATCCCCTATTATGTGAAGGAAGGGAAAACCCAGCTGATCATCGGGATAGGCTGTACCGGCGGAAGACACAGATCGGTGGCCATTGCCAACCGCCTGGCTCAGATGCAGAGGGACAAGGGGAGCAGCGTCGTCACCCAGCACAGGGATATCGAGAAAGGGGATCAGGGAGGATGATATGAAAACATTCAGGTGGCTTTACCTTGGGTTGCGTTTCAAGCGGTATCTCATCAGCGGCATTGTGGGCGTCATCCTCATGGCCTGTGCCCTGATGGTTCTGCTCAAGGATGTTGTCATTGGCTACATACAATTGAGTATATCCATTCTCATGGGGCTTGTGGGATTGTACTGCATTTTTATCTGCCTGGACAGGATATTCGTCAAGGTGGTGAATGTATACACCCACGGCATGCACCGCAAACTGAACCATGTAATGGATATAGGGGATGCCCTCTATAAGAGGAAGATACTGTCATCAGGCCCGAAAGTTGTGGTCATCGGCGGCGGTACGGGCATTTCCACCATGCTCAGGGGGCTCAGGAACTATACCAGCAATATCACGGCCGTCATCACGGTGGCCGACGACGGTGGCGGTTCGGGGATGCTGCGCGATGACCTGGGCATGCTCCCACCAGGGGATATCCGAAATTGCATGCTGGCCCTGGCCGAAACCGAACCCGTACTGGAAAAGCTTCTGAACTACCGGTTCCCTGAAGGCCGCCTGAAAGGTCAGTCCTTCGGTAACCTGTTTCTTGCCGCCATGTGCGGCATATCTGACAACAACTTCGTGCAGGCGGTTACCCATATGAGCGAGGTATTGGCCGTAACCGGAAGGATCTACCCCGTGACGGAAGAGAACGTGAACCTGGTGGCCATTCTGAAGGACGGTACGGTGATCAAGGGGGAATCCCGCATAGGTTCCCACCATCTGTTCCATCCCGGGCCCATCGACAGGGTCTGCTTCGACAAGGAAATGGTACAGCCCTTGAAACAGGTGCTTGACGCCATAGCCAAGGCCGATATCATCGTGCTGGGTCCCGGAAGCCTGTACACAAGCATTATTCCGAACCTTTTGGTGGACGGGATTCCACAGGCTATCAGCAAAGCCAGGGCTGTGAAGGTTTACGTCTGCAATGTGATGACTCAGCCGGGTGAAACCGAAAACTACACGGTGGGCGATCACATTGAAGCCATACAAAAGCATGCGGGCTGTCGCATTATCGATTATTGCCTGGTCAATAACGGTCAGATCCCGCCTTCCATGCTGAAAAAATACAAGGATGACGGGGCTGTGCCTGTCGAACTGGACGCAGCAAGGATACGGCGCATGGGAGTAAAGGTGATTGAAAGGGATCTGGTGGGGATCCGGAAAGACTATGTACGTCATGATCCCGACAAGCTGGCGTGCGCAATTCTGGAAACCTTTAAGGATAAGTGATCCCCTGACGAAAGGCGTGAACAATCATTGTCATTTTCGCTTGAAGTCAAAATGGAACTAAGCCATATCGAAGAAAGCGCGGGATGCTGCAGAAGAGCGGAACTGGCCGGGATACTCCGTGCCGGGCTGGCCATGCGAGATACCACGGATGGACCGCGCCTTTTGTTTACCACCGAGAATGCGCCATTGTCCAGGCGGATTTTCACAATGGTCAAGGAAATCTACCGCTTCGAGCCAAAGGTCTACATGAGCAAGACGCGCCGTTTCAAAGCCCATGCCGTTTACAGGCTGGATTTTTCCGGCCTTTTGGAGGACGGAGGGAAAAAGGTGCTGGATAGCATCGGACTTTCAGTTGATCATGGGGATGCGATTGTGCATCATCATTACAGGCTACGCAACAGATGCTGCAAGCGGGCCTATTTGCGCGGCTGCTTTATGGCCAACGGTTCCATTTCCGATCCGGACAAGTCCTACCACCTGGAAGTAACCTTCAGGAGCAAGGTGCAAGCCGAAGAATTCATGCACTATCTCAGGGAGTTCGGATTGGAGCCGCGCACGATCATGCGCAAGAGTCAGTACCTGGTATATCTGAAGGAAGGCCAGGAGATCGTGGATTTTCTCAACGTCATCGGGGCTCACAGCGCTTTGATGAACCTGGAGAATATCAGGATCATGAAAGAGATGCGGAACCAGGTCAACCGTATCGTCAACTGTGAGACGGCCAACCTGACCAAAACGGTAGACGCATCTTTCAGGCAAACCGAAAGCATCCGGTATATCAAAGAGCATTCAGGACTTGAAACGCTTCCAAATCCGCTTTATGAAATTGCCATGCTTCGTCTGGAAAACCCTGATGTCAGCCTGACGGAACTGGGCAAAATGCTTAATCCTCCGCTTTCAAAATCCGGTGTTAACCACCGCCTGAGGAAAATCGAAAAGATTGCAGAAGACCTCGGATTCGATGCCAAGACATGATGATTCATTATATGCGTTCAGAAAAGGCGATCCTTTTGCTCGCACGGACGGGTATCAACCTGCCCGAAAGCCGGAGGATCTGTTTTTTTTGCGAAAAAAAAGGATGAAACGGGGAAATAACGAATAGTTACGATGTATCGGTTTTCCTTTGCCCGGTTTGGGCATGGTATATCCGTACATAGCCGATCGACAATGCCGGTCCTGTCGTTGCGAGCGTGAAAAGCGGCATAGGCGCTAGTTGGCGCTTAGCTGCAGAAGCCTACACGCAAACGGCAACAGACCGCTGATGGCAGTATCCCGACGAATCTGAGGTGATAGAATGGATGTAAGCTTTTCACGGGAAGGAGATTCCCTGGTGGTGATGATAGAGGGTGAAATTGACCATCATACGGCGTCCAGGGTGAGGGAGCGCATCGACAACAAGTTCCTGATGGAGCCGGTTAAGAATATGATTCTGGACCTGTCCCGTGTCACATTTATGGACAGCGCAGGAATAGGCCTGATCCTGGGCAGGATGAACAGGGTAACCAGTATAGGCGGCAAGGTGACGCTGAGAAAGCCTAAACCCGAGATCCAGAGGCTTCTCAGGATGTCAAAGCTTGAAGCGCTCGTTGACCATGATGCCTGATTTTCAGATGTATTGTGAGGTTTTGAGCCATGGAACCCATAAATAGGATGAGAACGGAATTCCTCAGCAAATCGGCTAATGAATCCTTCGCCAGAGTAGTGGCGGCATCTTTTGCGGCCCAGGTCGATCCTTCCATCGAGGTGCTGGCCGATATCCGGACGGCGGTATCGGAAGCCGTCACCAACGCCATCATCCACGGCTATGGGGATGAAGAAGGGATAGTGGTGATGACCTGCGTTTTGTATCCCGACTATATCGAAATCACCGTTGAGGATTTCGGTAAAGGGATAGAGGACGTGGAGAAGGCCAAAACGCCGCTGTACACAACCCGTACGGATCTGGAGAGGACCGGCATGGGATTCACGGTCATGGAAACCTTTATGGACAGCCTGGAAGTAGAATCCAAGCCGGGTCAGGGTACCAAGGTACGCATGACAAAGAAACTGAAATGCAGGTAGGCTTGTTATGGATTATAGCGATGAAAAAATCATCGAGTTCATAAAAAAAGCCCAGCAGGGAGACAAGGAAGCCCGCAGCGCCATCATTGACAATAACACCGGGCTGGTTTGGAGCGTCGTCCGCCGATTCAAGAACAGGAACGTGGAAATGGAAGATCTGTTTCAGATCGGCTGTATAGGCCTGATTAAAGCGGTAGACAAGTTTGATCCGTCCTTCAACGTCCGCTTTTCCACCTATGCGGTCCCCATGATCCTGGGCGAAATCCGGCGTTATTTCAGGGACGACGGGGCTATCAAGGTGAGCAGGAGCCTGAAGGAACTGTCACTGAAAGCCCGGGACGTAAGCGAAAAGCTTGAACAGGAACTGGGCAGGCCGCCCACTATCAATGAGCTGGCCAATGCGTTGGGAGAGGAAGCTGAAACCGTCGTTCATGCCATTGAAGCGTCCAGAACCCCCGAGTCCCTGTTCAGGGAATATGAGGATGACGATGGTTCTGAAAACAGGCTGATAGACCGCATTATCGCGGATCAGGCAAATGACGAGATCGACAGGGTGGAAAGGATCTCCCTATACAACGCCATTAAACAGCTGAGCACAAGGGATAAGCGGCTGATCTGGCTGCGCTACTATTGGGGGCAGACACAGCAGAACGTGGCCAAAAAGTTGGGCATATCCCAGGTGCAGGTATCCAGGCTGGAAAAGAAGATTCTGGATATGTTGAAAAGCAAACTGGAAGGATGAAAGAATGGGCGTTGCCGCGGCACAACGCCCATTTCTTGGTCCTGATGATATGTAAAAGCCTTGCTCGGCGCAGCCTACCTGATCTTCCTGGCTTCGAGATAATAGCGTTTTTCGTTGGCTTCTCCCATGGAGAAGGTTTTCCTCGGCAAAGCGCCGTCCAGGATAACGGTTTTGAAAAGCTCATTCTTATCCATGGGCGAAAGGAAGAATCCCATGTTGCCTTGCCGGCGGCCGAGCCTTTCCACCACGTCGCTGCCATGAACATAGTCTACTGCTGTTCCAGGATTCTCTCTGAGATAGATGTCGATAAAGCTTTGAAGCGTGGCCACATCCAGGTTGCCCAGAGGCTTTTCAACCACGAGATACCCGTCGGAGCTTTCTGAAACATAGCCGATCACATGGCTGCCCGGAAGGGCGGATGGCTTTTCGGATGTTGCATAGGCCATGCATCCCAGATCATTGTAATGACGGCAGAAGTCCTGGATGAACTTTTCTTTGTCAACCCGGAAGAGAATCCTGTGGATGGGCTCAAAAATCAGGCCTTTGTCATGCAGGTTCACCACTTCCACCAGGGCGAAGCGGGCAGGATGGCACTCCTTTTCAGTAGGGCTGAGTGTTGACTTGAGCTTTTCCCACCACGCCTTTGCCGTGGCAAGGGAATGGTTGCCGTCGCCCACGGCGAAAAGCAGAGGAGCCTGCTGACCGGACAAACCGTACTTTTCCGTAAACTTGCGAGGATCTGAAAGCTTAAGCAGCGCCTGGTAGATGTTTTCAATGCAGGATTCATCCCGGACAGCCCAACCCTTGATGCTTCCGCCATGTTTCATGAGCTGGAAATCATATACCATGGGGAAGTTGTCCCTCTGGGCAAACAAGGGTTCTATAACCGTTTCCTCCCTGTCGTCGATCAGGAGCAGCACATGGGGAAGCTCCAGGGGAGCGTTTTCACGGATCCGTATGCGGGGCGGTATCCTTTCCAGGATAGTGCCTTCAGTAGCCCGGATCAGGCTTTTGGAACCGGCGGAATAGTCATACCTTTCCAGATCCACCGCCAGGATAAGTCCGCGTCTTGATTTGCCGCCGGGGAAATGGCGTTCCACCAGGATGACGGTGTCTTCCATTTCTTCGAAAAGACCGTCACGGAGGTATTGCTCCATTTTGGCATGTATGGCTTTTATACGTTCAGCTTTGCTGTTTTCGTCGTCGGTTTCCAGATAGGCTTCGGGGAATATGAGCCATAGGGTGGAGGGATTGTCACCCACAAAAGCCTTCACATCTTCCCAGTAGCTTTGCTCCGAGGTGTATTGGTCGCAGGCAACGACCGACCATTTTGTCATGTCAACCATTTGGCTTTTTGGCAGCAGGACCGATGCCACCGACACGCCCACGTCGTTCTTAAGCTTCTCCGCCAAACGTCTGTTGATCATCTTTTGAAGCCTCCTATTTAAGATAGTCTGATTGTAAATGATATTGAAAAATATGTCAAACAAATAAAAGAATTCTCCATGGGATTTTTGGCATACTAGCAGGTAGGATAAAAATACTTCTGAATGAATGGAGGTATCAAGACATGAAGGTTGGATTCGGAGGCGGCGTTATTCTGGGCGCCCTGGTTGGTGCGGCCATTTCCCTGATGGCTGAGGAGAATTTCAACGTGAACCGTTCCATACGTGCAATGAGCCGTGCAGGCAGAAACATTTCAAGGAGCGCAGGACGCCTTGTATCGTCCATTTCAAGAATGATATAACACCATGATGTGACGGGGGCGAAGGGATTCGCTCCTTTAATTTTTGCTTTGATAAGCTCATGAGAACTGTTCTACTGTAATCGTTTCCGATGGTTCGCCAAGCTCCCCATGGCATGTGTGCTCAACAATCGGGATGCCATCTTGTTGGCGCCCAGGAACGGTATAAGGCTTAATGCTATCATCGGGTGTTTTCATTAAGTCTAGACAGGGTATCCTGGAACAGGTTTATTCCGGTATAATAAAGCTATATCGATTTGGAACGGTATGCCTTCTTCTTACACCAAAACTGTTCCACGGGTATGAGGAGCTTTTTTATGATAAAACGCAGGAATTTGTGTTTGTTTATTTTCGCAACATTGGTTCTTCTCACATCATGTGTTTCAGATGTGGAACCGGCCAATACATCCAGCTTGGACGCAACCGGAAATGTATCCGCATCGCATGCCGTACCTTCTCAAGCCGATGAAACCTGCACAATTTCTACACCTGTTGCGACATCTGCACCTGACGCAGCATCCGCCCCCATCGCAACAGATACCGTTAAGGCAAAATCTACACCCGGTGCAATATCCATGCCTGGTGAAGCATCTGCCCCCGAGACGCCATCTTCGCCTGGGTTGCCACCCGAGAATGACATGGCGCTCGCACCAGACCCTACATCTTCATTCGGGACGACATCGGAGAAAACTGCGGATACTGAATCCTATCCTGATCCGGCAGACCGGTATACCCTTCCGGACGGGTTCGTGTATGTAACGGATGTCATCCCGACCGCGCAGCTCGAAATCCGGTATTGCAGCGAGGATAATTTTGTCGGTACGGTTATAGACGGTTACGAAGCGCCAAAGGCCATACTCACCGAGGAGGCAGCCCGGGCTTTGAAGAAAGCGGCGTACATATTATACGAAAAAGGCTATTACATTAAAATCTTTGATGCATACCGTCCGCAGCGGGCTGTCAATCATTTCATACGCTGGGCCCAGGATCCGAACGATACCAGGATGAAGGAAAAATACTATCCGGACGTGGACAAGGCCGATTTGTTCAGGCTGAGTTACCTGGCAAAACGATCAGGCCATTCAAGGGGCAGCACAGTCGATCTGACGCTGGTGGACGTCTCAACGGGTGAAGAAGTTGATATGGGCAGCGGTTTTGATTTCCTGGGAGAGATCTCGCATCATGGCTCCCCATTGATTACGCCCGAGCAGGAGAAAAACCGGAACATCCTTAAGGATGCCATGGTCGAGGCCGGGTTTAAACCTCACCCAAAGGAATGGTGGCATTACGGGCTCATTGATGAATCTTATCCGGATACCTATTTTGATTTTCCGGTAAGGTAATGGGAAGCGGCATGGGGAAACAGCGACAGACCAGGAACTGCTGTTCCCGGATCACACCCTTAATGAAAAATCCATTATGGATATGTATCTCCTGCAGATTCAAGGATTCCGGCGTTTGACAGGATACCGACGTTCTCTCCCAGAGCGTCAAATTCGTATCTTTCATCATTACCGCTAACCGGTGTTAATCCACGGATTCCATTTTCATCTGTCAAGGAGGGGAAAAGGCCGAATATAAAGTTACCGTTGTCCGGCTAATGGCCGGTATGGCTTGACGCTGCCGAGGTGCATTGGATATACTAAACTGGAGTCTAACACGGTACATTATGGTACATGATAATCATACATCCTGCGGAAAATGGCATGGTCTGCCTCAAGCCCGGATTTTCTTCGGTGCAGGGGAGAACCTGCCATGTTTATGCTGAAAGAGGTAGAGAACACATGCGCAAATATGGAATGAACGAACTCAGAGAAATGTATCTGTCCTTCTTTGAAAGCAAGGGACATCTGCGGCTTCCAAGCTTTTCGCTGGTGCCCGTGAACGACCCCAGCATCCTGCTGATCAATGCGGGAATGACGCCTCTGAAGCCGTATTTTTCAGGGTTGGAAAAACCCCCGAGCAAGCGGGTGACCACATGTCAGAAATGCATACGCACGCCGGATATAGAGAATGTGGGAAAGACCTCCCGGCACGCGACCTTCTTCGAGATGCTGGGCAATTTCTCCTTCGGTGATTATTTCAAAAAAGAAGCCATTCCGTGGGCATGGGAATTCATGACCAAGGTTCTCGAGATTCCGGAAGAGCGTTTGTTTGTATCCGTTTATGAGGAAGACGACGAAGCTTACGATATATGGCACAAGGACGTGGGACTTCCGCCTGAAAAGATCTTCCGTATGGGCAAGAAGGATAATTTCTGGGAACATGGAACAGGCCCGTGCGGTCCGTGCTCCGAGATCTATTTCGATCGCGGTCCGGACAAGGGATGCGGCAAGCCCGATTGTACGGTGGGTTGCGACTGCGACCGCTTCATAGAGGTATGGAACAATGTGTTTACCCAGTTTGACCGTCAGGAAGATGGTACCTATTTGCCACTGAAGAACAAGAACATCGACACGGGCATGGGCCTTGAGCGCCTGGCCTGCGTCATGCAGGGCGTGGACAGCATTTTTGAAGTGGACGCCATTCGCGCAATCCTGGATAAGGTCTGCGCCAAAGCAGGGGTTGAATATGGAAAGGAATACAAGAAGGATGTTTCCATCCGCGTGATCACCGACCATGCCAGAAGCGTGACCATGATGGTATCCGACGGTATCCTTCCTTCCAATGAAGGACGCGGATACGTGCTCCGCAGGCTCCTGCGCCGCGCGGCACGCCATGGGCGCCTTCTGGGCATCAACGATCTGTTCATGGCCGACATAGCCGACAAAGTCATTGAGTGCTTCGGCGACGCTTATCCGAATCTCAGGGAGAAGCAGGATTACATCAAGAAGGTCATCAGCATGGAAGAGGAGCGTTTCTATGCCACCATTGACCAGGGAACCAGCATCCTGGAAGGCTATATGGAGCAGGTTAAGCGCGACGGCTCCAATATACTGACCGGCGAGATGGTGTTCAAGCTCCATGATACCTATGGATTCCCGCTGGATCTGACCCGCGAGATCGCGTCTGAAAAAGGAATTGCCATCGACGAAGAGGGATTCCATAAGGAAATGGCCAAGCAGAAGGAAAAGGCCCGTGAAGCCCACAAGAGCCGCGAGGGCTCGGCATGGGAGAAGGACCTGTTTGCCGGTACCGAAAACAATGTGCCCACAAGGTTTGTGGGATATGAGGAATATGCATGCGACGCCAAAATTCTGTACATCATTATGGATGATGCCCTGGTCGAATCAGCCCAGCAGGATGACCAGGTCACCGTCGTGCTGGACAAGACTCCGTTCTATGCGGAAAGCGGCGGCCAGGTAGGCGATACGGGCATCATCTCCAACGATCGCTTCAGAATGGAGGTTACCTCCTGCCGCAAGACCACCGACGACAAGTATCTCCACACCGGCAAGGTGATTTCGGGAAGCGCCATGGTAGGTGATACGGTCCATGCGGCCATAGACGTTGAGAAGCGTATGGCGACAGCAAGGAACCACACGGCAACCCATTTGCTCCACAAGGCATTGAAGAATGTGCTCGGCGATCATGTCAATCAGGCAGGCTCCCTTGTTACGCCTGAAAGGCTCCGTTTTGACTTCACCCACTTCTCCGCCATTGAACCGGAGCAACTGGACAGGATTGAGAAGGAAATCAACGAGAAAATCCTTGAAAACATACCGGTAACCGTGGCGGAAATGCCGGTGGAAGAGGCCAAAAAGACAGGTGCCATGGCATTGTTCGGTGAAAAATACAAGGATGTGGTACGTGTCGTTTCGATAGGTTCCTACAGCAAGGAGTTCTGCGGCGGCACGCATCTTAAGTACACTGGCCAGGCCGGACTCTTCAAGATTTTAAGCGAAAGCGGTATTTCGGCAGGTGTGAGGAGAATCGAGGCGCTGACCGGGTTCAATGCCCTCGCGTATTTCAAGCATCGCGAGGATATGCTGAAAAAGGCGGCGGATGCGGCGAAATCCACACCCGAGGAACTGCAGCACAAGATTGAGAACTTGTCCGACGAGATCAAACAGTTGAAAAAGGAAATCGAACAGTTGAACAACAAGATGCTCAAGAGCTCCCTCGACAGCATCATTGCCGATGCGCAGGATGTGAAGGGACTCAAGATTGTTGCGGCCAGGATGGGGGATATGGACATGAACGCCCTCCGGAACGCTTCGGACTCCATACGGGACAAGCTGGGTTCCGGAATCGTCATTCTCGTATCCTGTAAGGATGAAAAGGTCAATCTCATCGTTTCAGCCACCCAGGATGCGGTGTCCCGCGGCATCCATTGCGGCCAGATCATCAAAGAAGCCGCTGCGGCATGCGGCGGCGGTGGCGGCGGGCGTCCCGACATGGCCCAGGCCGGCGGCAAGAATCCCGCTGGCATGGATGAGGCGCTTAAGATTGCCCGTCAGAAAGCCGCGGATATGATAAAATAGGTTAACAGAAGAATCTAACCAAGCATACCGGATAAGGAGTGATCCAGATGGCAGAGAACTGCATTTTCTGCAAAATCATCAAGGGGGATATTCCTTCAACTAAGGTATATGAGGATGACCATGTCCTGGCTTTCAAGGATATCCATCCTGCGGCGCCGGTCCATGTCCTGGTTGTGCCAAAGCAGCATATTGAAAGCCTTGAGGCCCTGGATGAAGGAAATATCCAGGCAATAGTGCCTGTTCACAAGGCCATAAAAAAGGTGGCGGAGATAACCGGCGTTAAGGATAAGGGTTATCGCGTGATCGTCAATTGCGGTTCCGATGCCGGACAGACCGTCATGCATCTGCATTACCATGTCCTTGGCGGCATTAAGATGGGTGAAAAGATACTCTGATCGGTTATACCCGTGATAGACCGGGACCTTTGCATCCATGGCCGGTCGGCGGAACACCTGTTTATACATGATGGAAGATGACGAAGGATGCTGAATAAATGCACATGCTCGGAAAAATATGTTGACGCTGTTTATAGCGCTATTATATAATATAATACGTGCTGTTACTTGGTATTTACCATTCGTCTGAACGGATAAATCCCCCGGCACGGC
>ENA-OWOZ01000884-OWOZ01000884.1-bioreactor-metagenome-genome-assembly--contig:-NODE-884-length-32669-cov-17.379725_pt1 | contig 32669 bp, 38 predicted proteins | sample MGYA00238140_ERZ651804 | MGnify/ENA primary metagenome ERZ651804 (study PRJEB26910, sample SAMN07631232) | bioreactor metagenome | isolation source: Switchgrass digestor | place: USA: Dartmouth... | reverse complement strand
AAAAAAGATATCTCTTATTATCTCTCTATTACTTTATACGAATACGTATTCGTATAATTAATTAATTAATTAATAAGAGACCTCTTTTTTTTGGTATCTTTTATTTAAACGTTTCTATTAATTTGTTTCGTTTCGTTATCGAGTGCCTTATCTCTTTTTCCTGGATTTACTCATAGACGAGTAATTAAATTTCTTTACTTTCTTTTTGCTTTCTATCACTACCTGGAAAGCGTAGCTTATGTTATCGACCTGGTCGTCGTGTTCTCCGTAAGGGAAAGCGACGAGCTCATCTTCTAGATCCTGGACCCAGGGAGCCTCAGCTCGAAAGAATATACGCCCGGCAGCCATTCGAGCGGCTGCAGGTATAGCCCTCGTTACTTTGTCCCTAGTCCCTGGCTTAAGCTCCTTAACTGGTAGGCCCTCTTTATCAAGAAACTGATAGAGAACTTTACCAGCTCCAACGCTTTCGACCCATTGCGAAGAGGGTCTCCATTTAAGATACTGCTGCCAGAATAGGTTTACCTGGTCCGGGCTTTCGAGCCTGAGCCTTAATAAGTCAAGTAATACCAGGTCGTTGTCTGGAGTCATCGCCCATGTCGCCAGGACAAAATAATCAGCCTTTGAGCTGGCTGTCGCAGCAGGGTCGCAGGTCTGGAAAATCTCGCAGTCATCATATAGGAATTTCCTTTCCCCTAGGTCCACCACTCCGCCCGCTAGGGTAGCATACCGGAAATACTGAGTTTTGAAAATTGCGCCCTCTTCGTCCTGGGGTGTCTGCTGGTAGAGTGCAGCCCACCAATAAGGCCCGAGGGTTTCTTTAATATTTTTGAGTGCTGCTTCATCAAATCTCTGCCTAAAGAGTGCCTCGCCGGGTTTCCTGCCTAGCGGATCGTTTGACCCTGCTAGAGCTGGCAGGTTAATAACGGTCCACTTATGCGCCTCATCTTTGAGGAGCTGCCCGGATAAATCGGCATCATGCCATCGAGTTTGAATAATGACCACGGACCCGCCAGGCTCCAGTCTCGTAAATGCCGTGCTTTTAAACCAGTCCAGGGTCTTGTCTCTGTATCTCTTGCTCAGTGCCTGCTCTGCATTTTTGACCGGATCGTCGATTATAAGCAGGTCTGCACCCTTTCCGGTGATTGCTCCCCCTACTCCTGCGGTCATCATCCCGCCAGCATGTCCTTGTATGTCCCAACGATCCCTAGCAGATGAATTAGAAGCGATTTCTATGCCTAGTTTAGTCGGTCCATGCTCTTGTATCAGAGAGCGGACCTTATAGCCCCAAGAGGCTGCAAAATCAGCTTCATAACTTGTCAGGATAACCCTTTTATCTGGATACTTCGAGAGGTACCAGGCAGGAAAGAATTTCGAGGTTAGTTCGCTCTTTCCGTGTCGCGGGGGCATGAAAATCATTAGGTTTTTAATAACGCCTGCGGCTACCTGGACCAGATAAGAGTCTAATAAAAGCAGGTGATCGGCAGGGTACCACCTACCACCAGATAAAGAATAAGCCAGGCTCGCGGGGGAAACATTCACGGGGGGTGCTGGCAAGCAGCTCATCATCATTACTTATAGTAACACCGTTAACAAAATAAATATTCGTGTATAGATGTTAAGAGGTGCCTATTTTACTTAAAACAAAATTTTATATTAATAGGGTCGTCCTCTGGGTGTGTAGCGTTCCAGGCTGCCTTTAAAATGTTGTGAACGGTCGCCAGGACTTCCTGGTCTACAACATAGTTAAGGGTTTCTGCAGCTCTGAGCTCGGACTCTGAGATCCCGCTCTTTTTGATCCTCTTCTCTGCTCTGGCCCTCGCGTGCTCCCATTCTTTCGATGCCCTGATCGTCTCGGGGGTCACCGGTAGGTGGATCACTCGGTCCTCTGTCCTTATGACCGCTTTTTTAATGTCGGCTATTTCTTTCCTTAGTGCTGCGATTGTGATTTAATAGCCTCCTTGAGTTCCTGGATCTCGGCCCGCAGCTTGTCGAGTTCTGCGTCCTTAAGGATCGCGTTCTGGACCTGTAAAGCCTGTATCAAGGCTCTTATGTACCCTAGCTTAATCGAGTCTCCTTCCTGGACCCTAAAGCGTTTTACATTGATTCTTTTCTGCAGGTTGTATATTAATTCGGAGTTGGCCCTTAACAATCTATCCCGCGTCGAAAAATCCTGGTAATCATCTGTTCTGCTGTTATCGTTTTTCATAATATCTCTTCAAATAGTTTTGGCTTTTAACTGACAGTATATTATATTCCTAAATATTTATACATACCTGTAAATTAAATTCGATAGCTGCAGGCCCTCCATGAGAAAATTTTATAATAAATAGACGCCCTCTTTTAAGTTGGTCATTTAAAATATGCCTCCTGGTCCAGGGGGAAGGGTCGCGCCTTCCTCTCTCCAGGTCTGTTTATTCTCAGGCGATTTAAGAGCTTTTTTCAAGATGGTTAAAGGGTTATTACCTGGAAGGCTCTAAAAGTCCCAGGAAAAGGACGAGGTGAGCCTTCAGGCTCACAAAAAAGAGTTTATTTTACTAATTTTAAGGTGCTCTGCGTCGGGCTTATTATATCGCCCTTCTGCTTCATCTTCTTAATTAAACCCTCAGGGTCTTTTATGCCAGCCTCCAGGCTCATTTCGATGACTCTGTCGAGCTTTGCTTCCTGGTGTACTATATCGGCTTTAGAGAGTCTCTCTATGATTTCCTTGATCTTCTTTATGTTTGACCTCTGACTCCCTGACGTCCCAGCCTCCAGGACAGTAGCGTCTAAGGCCCCGGTATCCGGGTCGATTCCTACCTGGCTTAAATTGTCAATTAGGAGCTTGCAGGCTGCGACAGCATCTTTTAGGTCCACGGTAGAGGATAACCTCATTCTTGCGTGAGCTGTTGCGAGCCTTCGGGCTGCATGTAGAGCTCTAACCGTCACGGGTACGGAGTCCTTTACCTTGCTGCTTTCGTTCCTGGTTGACACGTAGAATTTTGCTATGTAGTCCCTAGCCTCTGGCGTCATTACCGGGAAGCAGTGTGTTTTCGCATAAGCTATGTATTTCCTGAGCAATTCAAGATCTATTAAACCCGGCCCGTTTCCGTCTGTCCTCTCGTCCAGGACGTATAAGGCCAGCTTCTCGTCGAAAGCCTGGTCTGGCACGTCACGGATAACATAAAGTAAATCCATTCTGGAGAGGAGAGCGTCCCCCAGATTAAATTGAGTTGCTATACTTTCGTATTGATCATACCGCCCATACTTTGGATTTGCAGCTCCCAGAAATGCGCATTGAGTCGGCAAGTGTGCAAAGACTCCAGCTTTAGCGATGTCGACGCATTGCTGTTCTAATGCTCCGTGGATCATAGACCTATCATTTTCTTTCATTTTATCGACTTCGTCAACGCAGCAGATACCTCCCTCGAAGTCCTCGGACCCGCTTACCATAGTGAGGGCCCCGGCTTCTATCGCCCATCTACCATCGAAATCGTCATGTACCGCCGCGCCAGTAAGCCCGGCACCGCTCGCAGACTGCCCGGAAACCATTATCGCCCGTGGTGCGAAATCGGCAACAAATTTTAGAATCTGGCTTTTTGCGATACCTGGGTCGCCTACAATTAAAATATGAATGTCCCCGCGCTGCCATGTCCCGTCGTTAAGCCGCCGCCCGGTCCCTGAAAATAGCTGTAAAGCGACGCCCTGCTTAACGTTTTCCATCCCGTAAATCGAAGGCGCGATCGAGTTATATATTATTTTGTCGATGTTCGGCTTCTTCGAAAGCTCGAGGATCTGCTTTTCCTCCTCCTGGCTTATCGGGATGTTCTCGAAATCCCTGGTACTTTTCATTATCGAGTTAGCCACCAGGATAAAATCTAGAAACCTTGTTTTTTTTCCGTCTTTCTTTACCCTCGGGCGTCCCTGCAGGACTCCGACGATTACGACTTTATCGCCAGGCTTGCAGGCTCCGGCAAGTTCCTCGCTGCAGGCAACGTATAGAAACTCGGGTTGTCTGCCTCTGAGCGTGTCTAGTGGTTCCTGGATCTTTAGGATCTGATAGTCGATATATTCGCTTTCATCCTCTTTGATCTTGAAAGGCCCTTTCTTTCCGCAGGTGTCGTTTTCGCAGCCCGCGAAAGGTTCCTGCAGGGCGTCAGTCTCTTCGCTCTGCTCTACTATTGTAACATGTCCGCAGCGTAGACACTGAAAAGCCGTTTTAGTCCTGACTGGTCTTATCTCCGTGGCTTTAGAGACCACGCCGAGGACCGATATCAGCTTATTAAGGTGTTCTTTCCTGAGCCTGCTTATAGGTATCTGCCATGCGTCAGGCATGGAAGTTATACGGACTTCAATATCTGGCAGGTCTGTAGTCGGAAAAGACATACTAGCGATTGCCTCTTTAGCTGCGCTAAAAAACGTGTTCGGGTTATTTATTAGATACTTCGCAAGGTCTAAGTCGTAATTTTCGACATGTCTATACTCTACGTATAAGCTTTTACTCTCTGGGTACTCATAGCATAATTTCAAAAGTTCTTCCCAGTAGCTACCGGGGACTCTTTTCTCACCAGGTTTCGCGAAGTTGAAAACCTGATCTTTACTAAAAAATCTAGGGAGGGTAACCTCCGCTAGGGTTTTAAAATTATATTCCATTGCACCAGCTCCAGGATTTTTACAGATTTTATAGATTATAAAAGAATCTGACCTCCTCTTCCGAAGGTCGGAATTTATGTTCAGTGATAAACGCCTTAATTTCTTTTGCAGGTATGCCGGTAAGAAGCTCCAGCCTCTTAAAGTGATGAGCTCCCATATTGCGTCGGTGGAGTTCCAGTATATTCATAGTTTCGACGACTGCCTGTTCCCTGTTGATTTTTGCGAGCTGTGCTTCTTCCTGCTGTTTACTTGCCTGGGCTTCGAGCTCTTTTAGTCTGTGAAGCTTCGCGGCCCTTTGAGCCTGCAGTATTTCTAACTGCTCGTCTATCTTCCTTATATCGTCTTGAAGCTGGGGAATTTCGGACTTATAAGCCGTAATTTTGTCTAAAAGAGCATTCCGTATAATAGAGGACCTGCTTTCTGGTAAGTGCTCGGCGGCGTCCCATATCCATTTTTCGATTTGGAAAGACCTTTGAATTTTTACCCGGTTCTCTGGTAGTATTGCGTCGACCTCCCCCTCCAGGGTAAAACCCGGCGAGGCGTCCAGATTAGTTATAATTTCATTTAAGTTTATACCTTTCTTTTCTTTCATTTAAATTGGCTCCATGTCTGGTTTTTAGTTGCTAGTCGGTATACGAAGTCATATAAACGTTAATTATACGACTTCGTATAAACTGCAATTATACGAGACAGTATAATCATAATCTATACTGCCTAGTATAATCGGTTATACTATTTCCTTCTCTGGGAAGTCTCTGGGAAAATTCTGCTTAAAGAACTTCTCTACGAGCTTGTTAATATGCAAATTGTTTCTATCTGCGATCTGCCGCAGAGATGCATAAAACTCCTCGTCTACTGTTATTGTTTTGGTTCCTTTCCTAGACATTAGTACCACCTTCTTATATTATTACAATACGTACATATGTACGTATCATATATAAAACTTTCTATTTATGTCTGAAAGTGAAATATTCCAATAAATCGAAACACCTATTCAATATAAAGACATATTATATAATATAGAGGAATTATATTATTCAAAAATCGTTATCTGTTTCCGTTATTTTTAACCTTTTATTTTTAGAAAAACTTCTATAAGTGAACTACCCCACGCTGAAGCAGTGGGGCTTCCTGGTTCATTCCCTGAACTTTTGTTCACAAGTCCCCAGGCCCTTCCCCGCGTTCCGCAGGTGTCATATAACTATAAGATTTTGATCCTGTAAAGCGAATTTTTTAATATTGATAGCTGCATTAACATCTCTATCATGAGAAGTATTACAAGACGGACAAGTCCATTCTCGAACTGCTAAAGTCAATTCCTTATTATGATAGCCGCATACATTACAAAACTTAGAAGATGGTTCAAACTGCCCTATTCTCAATATAGTTTTACCGTACCATTCCGCTTTATATTCGAGTTTTTTAACAAAAGCAGACCATCCAGCATCATATATAGACTGAGCAAGGTTCTTATTTTTCACCATGTTACAAACTTTAAGAGTTTCTAATGCTACAGCTTGGTTCTCGCTTATTAGTTTCTTTGAAAGTTTATGATGAAAATCGTTACGCTGATTACTAATTTTCTCATGCAGTTTTGATAATCGGAGTTTAGCCTTTTTCCAGTTGTTAGAGCCTTTCTGTTTTCGGCTGAGCCTTTTAGAAAGGACTTTCAGCTTTTGAAGTGAATTCTTATAATATTTAGGATTATCGAACTTTTCACCGGTTGATAATACTGCAAAACACTCGATACCAACATCTACCCCGACTGTGGTATTACAGTTGAACGGCTCTTTAATTGGGATGTCTTTACCATCGTCGACTAAAATAGAAATATAATATTTGTGAGTAGCGGATCTTGAAATTGTTGCAGTTTTACAAGTTCCTTCAAACTCTCTTGAAAAGGAAGCTTTAACCAGTCCGATTTTAGGAAGTTTCACTCTATTTCGTTCAAAGTCTACTGTATAATGTTGAGGAATTTGAAAAGATTGAACTGGATTCTTTTTTGATTTGAATTTTGGGAATCCTTTTTTTTCCCTGAAAAACCTTTTAAATGCGTTATCTAAATTACGAATTGACATCTGCAAGGCTTGCGAATTAGATTCCTTTAACCAATCATATCCTTCAACTTTCTTTAGTTGAACCATTCGGTTAATTAAATCAAAACAAGAAAGTGTCTTTTTCTCAGTTTCATAATACTTTATTTTCTGTTCTAAAGCCCAATTATAGACAAACCTACACGCCCCAAACTGCTTTTCAATTTGTTCTTTTTGAGTTTTATTTGGATATATTCGATATTTATAGGCTCTTAACATTTCGTTGGTTCTCCGATTTTATTATAAGGCATATTTACGCTTGGAATTGGCGAGGTACTATGATAATTTCCCTGTATCTATCATCCGCACTACAAATATACCTGTCAGATAAGAGCCACTTGCTTAGGTACTATGATAATTTCCCTGTATCTATCATCCGCACCCATCAATAAAGACTGATTGATTGTGAGGCTCTAGGTACTATGATAATTTCCCTGTATCTATCATCCGCACAAATAGGAAACTTTCGCAAAATTGGATGCTGATAAAGGTACTATGATAATTTCCCTGTATCTATCATCCGCACAGGGTAACCGATACAGGTTCATATCATTTCTTGCTTCATCCTCCTTCGTAACCTCCGGAGTCAGACAAGCTCAAATCAGTGTACCACTGACATTATACTATATGGTTTTACAGATGTTTATAACTTTCTGTAAAGTGGTTATTTATAAGCTAAATGATAAATTGTAGAAAAGAATTATGTAGAAGTTGACGGCTTTCATCCCCGCCCTAAAGAACGGGGTCTTCTCGCCTTCTTAGATAAAAACGTCATTCACGGAAGTTTTAAATAATAAAAAAGGTTATTTTGATATTAAGAGCGGGGTTTATGGTGGTTGCGAAGGGTGGCTCCAGGTCTGGCACCATAAAGCCCGCTAAACTGCCTATTTTTTAAGGTCTTAAACCCGAGAGTGTACGCTCTCTAAATTTTCCAGTGTCTCCTATCCATCGGGGGATTATTGAGGCCCTAAGCCTCAAATATAGAACCATCTTACACATATTTATACGTTTTTCAGATAGTGCTATTATAATGATTATTATTTGAAATAGCCCGCTTATAGTGCTTTTTTCTCAGCATACCGCGGGCGCAGACCCCCTTCCCCCTTATGCGGTCCTCGCTACCCTGGGAGCTGTTCCCGTGGAAATTGAGATCCTATCAAATAAAGCAGGCCAGGAAACTGTCTTCGCCCCCTGGAATTGAGGAAATAATAAAGAAGCTTTTATAATCCGAGTCGAGACAACTTTCTCGCCTTCGTGGACCAGGAGAATATAAACCCCGTCGTTTTCGATTAGCTCATCATGTTGAGAGCCTTTGAACCAAAAACGCCCGGATCTCTCGCCCGTGTAACTATTTATTGTCCTCTGGCAGCTCTTTACCTCGGCCGGTTTCCCGTTAAAAGTGAGTATACCGTCGATTTCTTCGCCTAAATATTCGAACTCTGGCAGTTTTTCTTTTAGCATGTTTTCGCATAAAATCCCGTTATGGTATGCGATCGACGCACTTTCAGGGGTTGGGGTCATTTTGCGACCCCCGGAGTATAAACCCTTTCCAGGTCCTCGGACAGCTCTAAGAGCTGGAGCCTTTCTTCGATTGATATGTTAGCATCTTTAGCTCGGCTGAAATTCCCGCTTTTTAGGTCAATAACTAGCCAGTCCTGACAGGGAACCGACGGGTCTATATGGACCTCAGTATTTTCTGCCAGTTTCATTTTTGCCGTGGCTTTTGAAGGACTTATATTAATTTCAGGGTGCAGGCCCTTAAGCTCTTTGAGTGCCTTTTCTTCCTCAAACATTCTCGGACCCCTCCTCGGTATAATCTGCCAGGCAGAGGTCGCGTATTTTCAAAGCCTGTTCAAAGCTGTTATTAAGCTGTTCTCTTCCGTTTCTGTTCTCTGCTTCCATAGTCTCCACTCTCTGAGGTTTTACAAAATAGTGTCAAAAATCAATGACTCTGACCGGCGAGGAGTTGCGAAACTTAGGGATTTTATATCATCCCATAGCCGCATATTTGCAGCTACGCGGGCCCCTAACTCTGTCGGCATGATCCCAAGGACATGAAGATCATAAACGACGTTTTCCTCTGGCTCGCTTTCGGTCCGTAGTACCTGCCCGATAGCGTCCAGTATACTGGACGCATCGGTTTCTCTAAAATAAACTTTTTTATCATCTTCGAACCTGGACCCCACGGAGTCCGGGAGATCCTGGAGCAGATCAAATTTAATTTTTTTAACTTTTGGTCTGGTCTGTAGTATATCGCTAACGGGTGGCTTCATCTGACATCATCTCGTAATTTTTTAAGCACGCGGGGGAAGTGCTCGAAAGGTTGCTGGATACTCCCGCCCGGATTCGAACCGAGGGTCGAGGGGTCCAAAGCCCCCCAGGCTTGACCGTTACCCACGGGAGTAAGAAGGCCCCCAGGATCGGGGGCGAGTTTTTACCTTAAAATAAAGAGATATTGCTGACTTATTTTTTTAATGTGATTTTGTACTGGTGGTTTCGGTTGCTGGTTTTTTGCGATCCCTCCTGTACTTTTATTATTTTGTGCAGCCGCCTGGATTCGAACCGGGCCCTTTTAGGGTGCCTATCGTTTTTATTAACGGCTACATGGTGGGAGCCCCGAGGGGCTCCTTATCCTGGTGTTTTGGACTTATGCAAATTTAGGAAGCATTTATCGTTATTTTCTTTAATTTTCGGTTAATCGACAACATTGTCGATACCTTTAAATACATATTCAATTAATATGATATGATTGGTGTCTCATCTGACACACCCGGAGTCTAAAATCGCGGGGGGAACGCTTTTTTAAAACTCCGGGGTATCATTGTTAGAGACCCTCTTCTTTTCTGATCGCCTGGCGACCTTTGAATATAATATATCTGATTGTCTCGCTCTGGTTTTTGTGGCCGAAGTGCTTTTTAAATCGCTCTACATCGTCCACGGCTTCCTGTACTAAATACACGCTGGTTATTGGTATAATAAAGCCTCCTGTTCTGTGTGTACCTCTCAGAGGTGTATTTACTCTATACGCTGATATCCTATATAAATCTTATTAAATGTGCTTGTAATCTTATACACATCTTAGTAGAAGTCTTAGTAGAAGTTAATAAGATTAACATTATTTTAGTTTGTTAGAGCAGATCTCATTAAAAACGGATAGGTTCTTATTATAAACCAGTTTTATTTTTCGTTATGGAGGAAAGTGTATGGAGGAAAGAGTATGGAGGAAAGTGTATGGAGGAAAGAGTATGGAGGAAAGTGTATGGAGGAAAGTTTAAAGAAGGCAAAGTTAAGCGCGACCATAAGCCCTTATTTAAAAACCTGGATGCTTGACAGGGTCAATAATAAAGACTTCGTTTCGACTTCGGAAATAACCGAGTTGGCGATCGCAGAATTTAAAAGAGGATATGAAAGTTACAAGGAAATACAGAAAATGAGAGACGAGATAGAAGAATTAAAAGCTCGCCTCGACTCTCTGCAGAAATCTGTAAAAGGAAAATAAATATTATATTTCTTGTTGTCGTTAATCTTTTACTGCGTCCAGGACCATTTTACCGAGCTCATGGAGCTCTGCCTCTGTATAACCTCCTGCTTTGAGCTCTGCGCCTCTCTTAAGGATCTTCCCAGCCTCATATATTGAAACGTTACCAAGAGACTTATATACCTCAGCTTCCAGGCTCTTATAATCACTTATGAGTTTAGCGTTTTCGCATTCAAGCTTTTTGAGCTTGTCCTCCAGATCTGCAGGCAGGACTTTAAAGCCCTTTGTTTTTAAGAATCCATACAACGCCAGGATGACGGTAAAACCGCCACCGAGCAACCCATCTAGGAAAGATATTTCCATTTTTAATCACTTCCTGGTTAAACATTCTTTTATATCCGATACCTTTAATCCCGCTATCAATCCGATTATAAAAGCAACCGGAAGGAGTAAAGTACCATCCTGCCCGGTTACTATGAGCTGATACTCCATCGAAGCAATGGCATAGATAGCCCCTAACCTGACGATCTTTTCGACGATCTGGACCGCGTCTTCTGATAATTCTGGTAATGTTAAACCTAGCCTCATAATGTAGCCTCACTATATCGTTTTTAAAAATAAATCCAAGGGGTTTAGCCCATAACCTGACGATCTTTCTTAACGTAAATTTCGATTTCTTGAACTGTATTTTTAATTTTATTTTTTATGTTCTCCGCGTCTGTCTCCGAAGCGCAGGGGATAACGAGATAAGCTATAATTTCCGGGTCTCCTGGGTCTTCTGGCTCCTCCGGGTCTTCGACTGTTTCCATAGAGTAAGTATAAGAAACGTAACGAATCCTAGTTCTTATCTTAGTGTCCGAGGTCGTAAGGTACCACCTTAAAACGATACTCTCCCCGGCTTCCGCCTCGAAGTCTACCGCCTTTTTTTGCTCCTCATATTGGAGCTTAGTACCTTCGAAAACTGCGATAGTCGTTTCCTCTCCTTCTCCAGCCTGGGCCGTTACCGTAGCCGTACAAATTGCCCCGGCTCCATCTACTGCAATAAAAAGTGAGAGCTCCTCTAATTTTATTTTCTTCCCGGTCTCGCCTTTGATTGTTTCGGTTTTTTGTAAGCAGTTTCTTTTCACTTTGTCGCATTTTACATATATAGTTGAGTAAACGCGGTTAGTGTCCGTTATTGTGGGCATGCTTTATTTCCTCCTGAAAATTTGGAACTCTCCAGCAGCCTTTTTTATTGTTGTGAGCTGGTCATCTTTGCATGTAATAAATACCTTGCAGGGCTTACCGAATCGGTCTCCCTCTCCAGTCACATTATAATAATTTCTGAAATTCCCGTCGAATATGTTGTCAATCGACTTGACCGTATACTTATCCGGTATCAAATTCGCGATCGCAGCACCGGACCCCGGGCCTACAGTTACGCTTTTCTGAGTATCTTTAAACAGGTTGTTTCTTAGCTCTGCTTTGTAGCCTTTTCCGGCTGAGACAGCACCAGAAACATAAGGACCGAAAACAACGCCGTAACCTTTGCAGGAATGGAATGTATTATCGAGGATCTGTATGTCGTTCCAGCCGTCTATCGTAAGACCGCCGACGCCCGAAATATGTTTCATATTTCCACAATTATAAAACGTATTTTTCCGGATTGTGATTTTAGAAGCTGCATTTACCGACGGGTTAAGCCTGCTTATTATCCATATTGCAGGCCCGTAGGTCCCCTCGAAATAGTTATTTTCGACCAGGATGTTAGACGACGTTAACGAGGTATGCGAGACTTCAAACTGGAAGCCAGGAGAGGAGGCCAGGCCGCCGACTTTGTTATATGTCTGGTTGCCGTGGACGTGCCCGTTATGAACATGCCTTAATCTTATCGCGCTGTTTGTCCTGAGCTCGGTATAATTACCCCAGGCTTCGACGTCCGAGCCTCCATCTACGTAAAGCCCATCGTGCCCACACTCGATAACCGTATTATTATAATATCTCACCCCTTTACAATTTGTGAGCCTGACAGCGTCTCCGAGTGTCTTTTTTACAGAAATCCCGCGAATAGATATATTTGCACCGTTTTTTAACCCTATAAAATTATGATAACCCTGTCCGGTCCTGGTAGGGGAAGCCGTCCCGCTGTGTCCTCGCCAGGTTGGGGTCGCATCCTGGTTCTGGTCATTACCAAAAAACCCGATATTTTCGATAGTAATGTCTCTTATGGTGCTGTTTTTCTGTCCGAATATGGGGACCATTTTCTTAAACACGTTAGGGTTTACATTATCCTTTAGAGTAATTAGGACGTTTTTTTCTGCTGTGATTATAGTCCCATCATTCAATTTCAATGGAGTATCCACCGTATACTTGCCCTCAGTAAACAAAACCCTGTTATATCGTTGACCGCTCCCGATTTTATCGAATGTACTCTGTCTAAGCGTCCCTTCACTTAAAATTAGTGTCTCCATTTTTTCGCGCCTCGGATTCTAAGGAAGGAAGAAAAAAAAAACAACCCATTAAACAAAGAGTTATTATAGATCAAATAGTATAATAGGCTTATTATTCATCTATAATTTATAAAAAGAAGAAATAAAATTACTCGTTTATGATATAAAAATCTTGAGTGGGATAGACAACATATAAAAAAAGAAAATAAGCTTAACTTGAAAAAGTTAAGCTTTGACAGTTCGGACCAGGAAAGAAACTGTGTTCGGTCGAAGTACATACATTTTATTTACTGCTTCGACGATCTCGTACTCCTTCGCGCCAAATGCCTTCATTTCCTTAATTTTTTCAATCACTTTTGAAGGGACTGTATAATATGCGCTTACGTCCTTTCTGTGCCCCTGGACATCTCCTTCTATGAGCTCGACCTTTTTGTCTTTCAGGAGCAGAGTAACCGTCTCGGCTATCGTGTCATAATAGCTTTTCGGTATCTGGATCGCTTCAAGCTTAGGGCACATATCAAGGATATGATGGACATCTTTATAATTCGGTCTAAAGGCACAATGGACAATACGCTCGTCTGCGCTGAGTTCGCCTATCTCTTCTTTCGTGCTTATTACTCGTATTTGCATTTAGTATCTCATCTCTACAAGTCTTTTTTCAATCGGGGGAAAACTCAATTTTTTATTATGTGATTATTATCTTTTTTAACTATAAAAATATTTTCAATAATAGATGACTTCTTAATTTAATTCGTTGGGTTTTGTTGGGTGTCCTATTTGAAAGCGGTGAGTCTCTCGGGCACTTTGTAGACATAATTAAGAAAGATTACGGGCTTCCTCCTCAGTAATCTTATTCTTTTCATTTTTTCATTTTTTTAAAAAAACGTTACCGGTAAACCTCGGCTTATTCTAAGGCTTTTTGAGCGCATTTCTCGACAAGTCTAAGGCGTTTATACCTGTCAGCCTGAGATCGTTTGATGAGCACGGCGAAAAGTGCCTCTAATCCTACCAGAAAAGGGTCTTTTATTTCCCTACTACTCCCCAGTATTGGCCCTTTTTGTCGTGGACCGCGATAATATGATCGCCGGGTTTAGCGTTCTGTGCAAGCTTAAGCAGGTAATACTTTCCTGAGTGTGCTGGATAAATTAAGCACCGCTCGCCGACCTCGGGCTTTTTGAAAGGATATAAAATATATTTGTACTTCCCTCCCTCAGAAGGCAGGACCAGGCCCCAGTCTCCAGGCTGCACCCCTTCCGGCTCGGTTGGTTCCAGCTGGTCGATTACGCTGGGAGCTGCTGCATACATCCCCATACGGCTGTATACCCGGATAGCATCAGTATATACGATATTCCCATAGTAATCCCCGCTAGCATTGCCATCAAGACCGTTTCCAGTCGCTATTATTGAAGTATTATACCCGCTCGGGCATACCATCCCGTAACCCGTCCAGGCAGGTTTCGAGCTATTAAGGGTAATTTTTGTGCCTGTGATTACGTTATCCTTTACATATAAGGTAGTTGGAGCCCCCGCAGAAGTATATACGAGAAATCCAGCATTATAACAATTTTCTATAATGTTCCTTTCAAATGTTGCACCATTCCAGCCGCCGATCGCGATACCTGCGTTATAATTAATTGTAGTAATCCTTCCGCAGCCTCTTATAATGTTATCGTGTACGTATAAACCCTTATTTGATTGATTTGAGCCTGTACCATACTCGATTATCCACATCCCTTCCCCCCAGGCGTTAACTATCTCGTTACCGTAGACCTCAATATTTGACATATCATACGTATCATCGCTGTGCTCGATTTGTATGCCAGGATTCCCAGCCAGGGAATTTAAAGCGTAAGGCTCCATGTAATTGTTGAAAATCTTGCCATGCCCAGTATTATAAATTCGGTGTGCGCTGTTGGTTCTTATTTTTGTTACATTCCCGAAAATCATAAAGTTTGAGGACCTTAGAAAGAAACAGCCATCGTGACCCATACGCTCGACTCTGTTATTAAAAAAGTATAGATTGTTGCTATTTGACATCCTCATGCCGTCGCTTTGCCCATCGTGTAGATACATGTCGTGCATAGAAATATTTGTAGCATTCGTGAAAAACATTATAATGTAATTTAGTTTTCCGTGTACGTATCCGGGTTGGTTGTCCTTGTTTGCGTCAATTTCGAAGTTATGGACCTCGACGTTTCGGATAGGGTTTACTCTCTGTTTAATAAGCGGCTCTGTGCCAGGGTCTTCCGTTGTGTAGATGTTCGCCCAGCCTGCGTTATTTTTCAGCCTGAGTTTTGCGGTTGGGTCGCCTGTAAGGATTGTATTATTCCCAATTAGCAGCCATGAAGAAAGCTCATAAGTAAAAGGCCCTCGAAGATAAACCGTCACCGGGCTGGTATCTGTCCCGTTATTTGCCGCAAATTCGAGAGCCTGGTTAATCTGGACGTCGTCGGCTGTTCCGTCTACGGTGTATTCATCAGTTCCCAGGCTCGAAACATATACAGTGGTCATGCCAGTGACACCGTTACGATTTTTCCGCTTGCTGTTTGCACTACTGCGGTATTATTTTCCTCGTTTATGCTCAGGACCGTGCAGCTCTCAGGGGTTAGCTGTTTTTCTAACTTATCCTCTACTATCGACTGTGTTGTATCCACAAGGTCATTTATTACAGGTTTATAGTATCCTGGGCTCAGGTACTCGTTATACGGCTCAGGGACTATTGGGTCAACTACAGAATATATATTATCTGTGATTGCAGTGACAGTTACCGTTTCTAGTTTATGCTCACTATGATATTTTATGTCAGAAATCCGCAGCCATGCCGGGCGGGGGACCCCCGAGACATCTATAAGGTGAGTAGAGTTCTCGATGTCTCTAGGATCGCAGGCTGCGACTTGCTGAACCTGGGTGGAGCTGGTAAGCTCTTGCAGCTTGTTTGAAAATCCCGGTCCAAACCGGATTCTCTGATACAGCTCCAGGTCGAACCGGTCCACGAAAGACATGCTGACCTTGACCCGCTTAGAAAGGAAATACAAGAGCCATTTTATAGCCTCGCGCTCTGCTGTGCTGCCTTTTTCAGTGATCGCGTTATCTTCAATAATATATACTTTCGGTTTTTGTTCTCCTGTATAAACTTCATAAGAAAACGCCTGAGCGACTACGGTTTCCCCGTTCTCGCTAAGTACTCCATAAACTATGACAGAATTATACTTCTCTTCGCTTTCGTTTGTGACCTGGGGATCGCTAATAAGCTTACTAGTATCAGCATCAAGGATTAAGGGGGCAGGAAGGTCAAAGCCGTTAACGGGCTCGTCAATCCGTTCTGGAGGCACAAAATAAAACTCGGGTCTTGTGATTATATGCCCATCGATTTCTCTTGTTATGAGTTTCGTCTGATACATACATCTCGCATACTCAGCGAGTTTCCGAATAGCCTCTAATCGATTACTTTTTGGATCAAAAATAAATTGCCTTGGTTCCACATGAACATTAATAATAGTGTTCGGATAAACCCCTGTTTTTTCTGGTTCTAATAACCTGATTATCCAGGTCTGAATAGAATCTACTTCGGTGTCTATAACTTGATAGTTCCACGGGATCGGCTGAGTTACTAGGTTTATACTGTCATCCGCCGCGTGCATTTTCACGGTTTGGGAATAATGTCCATGTGTCGGGCTGTTGGTTAAAACTTTGCCGTGAAATATCAAATGTGGGTTGCCATGCGAGTCATATGCAATATGTTTTATTGTCGAGCCTTCGGGCGGTACTGTGAGGTTTTGAAACTCGGTCGAGAGCTGCATATAAGCGTCATTAATGGACCTGTTAACCTCGCAGGATACAATAGCATAATCGCCAAGCTCTCGACGCTCCTTAAATGTCGGCTCTCCTGGGACCATCCCCATAAAAGACGAGGGTGTCTTAATGTATTCATAATAAATCTGTGGAGTCTTCCACTGTGGGCGGTGGGTGATCTGGAGAGGAGGAATAATTTCGATACTTGTTTCGGTCGTGGTCTCGTAATACACTGCTCCAGTTTGCCTTTTCAGCTTCCCGAGAGTCCCTGTTATGCTGGTAATTTTGCGGACCCTTACCCAATCGACGACTAGATTACCCTTATTTACTTCTGAATAAAACGAAATCGGGATAGATCCAGAAGGGGTTGTTTCGGTCATGGTTCGACGGTGATTGTCATCCACGAAAAAACCAACACTACCAGCCTCGTAAGATATTCCATATTTGTAGAATGTTGTACCGCCTCTATTTATTCCATCGTCTGTATTTGTATAGTTAGAACCGTTATAAGTATGTGTATGATCATTGTAATTTGTCCCCGAAGCCCCTAACCAGCAGGCCCGCTGATTAGATGCAGACCAGAACCCGCAAATGGTCTGGTTTTGGTTCGGGTGGTACATCCTCATTTCTACCATATGCCCTGGTCCGAAAGTAGAGGATCCCCGGATTAAACTATTACGTTCCGTACTTCCTAATACCAGAGTTGAGTTTGCAACTGAGGCCGTCCCTCCTTCTAGAGTCCACTCAGACCCAAGAGTAGACCCTTCGAAATCATCCCACAGGTCGAAAACATCCGATGCAGAACTTTCAGAGGTAGCAAGACCGTTGCCGAAAACCATTATAATTTTATCATGATCTGCAGGGAGCTTAACCCATACCGAAAATGTCGAGGATGTAATGGTTTCTAAGAAGTACGATAGCTTATTCCCTGCCAGGTCATAAAATCTTAAATCTCTGCCGTCTGCTGTCATGCCTGGACGGTATGGAATAGAGAGGAGGATCTGCTCGCCTCCGGTAGCCGAGGACGTAGCCGAGAGGTTTATTTCCTGCTGATATTTCCAGCCTGGAAACTGCCAGACGTCGCCCCCTCCGCCTATATGGGGGGTTACGGTTACGATTGTTTCTGTCTGTGGGACTCCGACTATAGAGGGGTCGCTCTTTGTTTTAGCGATTCCGTTACCGTAATAAAAATCTATTATACGAGTTCCTGCAGGGATCTCGACCCAGCAGTCGAGATAGTCAGACCCGATATCAAAAATATTAAAATTAAGGTCGTTCCCTGCTCTGTCCGTGAATCTCAGATCTCGCCCGTCGAGAGCCATGCCTGGGAGGATAGGGAGCCGGACCCGTGCCGGGCTCTCCTGTTCTCCAAGTTCTATTTCTCCTTTGTATTTCCAGCGAGGATAAGGACTTCTGAGCTGGTGGCTATAGAAAAGCGGCCGTCTGAACATGACGCTGGCTTTCATCCCTAATTTAGTATTAATATTTTTTAAAAATGACTTTATATTTACGGATGGATACATTCCCATCCTGGTATTTGCCTCTGTAATTGCATTATCCCAGGGAAATCCTTTAGGCTGGGTTGTGAACTTCCGCCCTATCGTGAGAGTTGGTAGGGTCGCATCAAAATCCCTAACCCTAACCCAATCGACCCTGAATGGTCCTGTATTTGAGTAGCAATAGAACTGAACAGGCAGGGAGACGTTTCCGGGGATGTAATCTGTAATGGTCCCGCGATAGGTATAATTGACGTAGTAAAGCGGCCCGGATACCAGGTGAGCGACTCCATAAACATAATAGGAACCCCCTGCTCTGTTTACTCCGTCGCTGTCCCAGTTGCCGGTCGTGCCGTTGTGAGCGAACCTCTGATTATTCGCGTCTCCTGCTGCCGAACTCTGCCAGGCTGCTGCTTTTTGTGAGCTGTAACTCCGGTATCCAAAAATTGTCCGGTTGCCTGCGTTGTACTGTGCCTTGATTTCCACCACTGTGTTAGGGGGAAATGTCGAGTAGCTTTCTAAAACGCTACTCTGTGACGTGTTTTGAAGCGTGAGTATCGACTTTGAAACAGTCGCTGAGCCGGCTATTAGACGCCAGACTGTAGTATCCAAATTTTCAAAATGGTCAAAGAATGTGAAAACCTTCTTACCGTCGCTTTCGGAAGTTGCCCCGCCGTTTCCGTAGTGCAGATAAAAGAAATCGCAATTTTTAGGAAGTTTAAACCATATGAACGCCTGGTTGAACTCCACTATCGACTCGATAAACAGAGGGATTTTCGCCCCTGTTTTGGTAGAGGCTCTTATATCCCTGAAATCTGCCCGCATCCCTGGACGATAAAGCAGGATCATATTAGCCAGGAAATCCTTAGTCGTCGAAAATCCTGTGACATGGACTTCTAGCTTATACTTCCAAGCGGGATAAGGGTTTATACTCACGCTTCCACCCTGGAGAAGGTTTTAAGGTTTCTGCACAATTGCCCAGAGAGAGCACCCGGTTATTGCTTGCCCGGTGTCCAGGTTTACCACTCTGGCCCTCACATAACGGGCGGCTCTCTGCATCTGTATAAATCCCTGTACCTGGTGCCCTGCGTCGACCTGGACGTCCCCTGAGTCGCAGGGATCGGCATATGTGCCGATCGTGAAATTTTGTGAAGCTCCTGCAGGATCGGCATACAGGTCAATACGAGCCCCTTTTGTTGCGCTTGCGTGAAACGTCATCTGGTAGCCAATACCGAAGTCGACCGCGTCGTTAAGGTCTACCCCTGTGCTGGCTGCGCTTGCGCTGTTTGCTGCTATCGTTACGTTATCGAGTATAAGTGTCGGCGTTTTTGAAAGTGCCATTTTTCAACCTCCTTAGTAAAATTTTTGCGTTGTTTTGATAATCGTTATCTGTTTGCTTTCTCCATGGTGTTTCCTGGAGCTGCTGAGAACTAAAGTTTAATTGTTTACGCTGCGTCTACCCTTACCATAGTGTTAGTTATGGTTATTTCGACGCTCTCCCCGTCCGCATACGTTTTATTTTCGCTGAGAACGTGCCGGAGGAACATATCGCCGCCTACGGGAGCGTTGAATATCCCCAGTTCCCTAATCGTCACTGGTCCAGTAAAGGCATACAGAATAGACCACTGTGAAATCCCAAGACTGACATAAGATACGGTCGCCTGCGCCCTCTGTGCTCCGTATTGCGTGTTTTCGTTTTCTAATGCAGTGTCGGCTGTACTTTCGGCCCTTGCCCCCGTCCCTGTTGCCATGTAGATAAAGGGATTTGGGGGAGAGACCCCTATAACCATCCTGGCAGTTCCTTCAAGTGCTTTATCGGTTAGCGTCGCGATATTAACACCTCCTCGCGCCCGTCTGGGTGAATTCTTATATGTTCTGTGATGTTGCCTTCCCGGTCCCTCGAAACCATATCAATAACGATAAGAGGAACCGCAAAAGCTGCGGCTACTGCTTCGCTCAATGTTGATCCACCTTTGAAAATTTTATATTATATGTCCACTGTCCAGAGCCCCGCCAGAGCTCCTTTATGTTGCCAAACCCCGAAATATAACAGTCTGGAAAACTTTCGCCTTCTATTACCAGGGTGCCGAAAGTGCCGATAGCGTCCGCTAGGTCGTCAATTTCGGAGTAATCCTCGGTATAGCAGTCGAAAGCTCGGGGGAAATTCCTTTTAACAGGACTAAGAACGGCGAAATAATCGCCTTTGTAAAGCTGCAGCTCCTTCGCGGTGATCTGGTAATTTAATTCTGATTCTTGATACGCAGATACCGGAAGGCCCGCAAAAGTTACCGAGATAAAGCTCATCTATACAACCCCCTGGCTCTCCTTTTTTCGGCTGTCATTCGACTGACCACTTCAAAAATTGCTTCGAGATCTAACCCGCTATTCAGGGTATTTGGTCCTATTGTGATCGAATCACCGATATAAGTCGAGTTTGTAACATTTGTAATACTGTTGAACCCGGCTAACAGGCTGGAGTCTATAGGGCTTCTGAGTTCTGATAGTGCGCTTCTCAGATCTCCAGACATGGACCTGATTTTTTTGATTGATGCCTCGATAGGATCTGAAAAAACGGCATCCCAGTTAGGTAGAACACGGAAAGGACCCTTTTCAGCCGGTGAAGAAGGCAGGTAGGATTTCAGTTCCTTAAGTGAGTCCTTTGCCTTTTTAATTGCCTTACTGAATCCAGACGATATAGAATCATACAGAGCGTCCATGATAGCCCGTCCTGCAGCTGAGAAACTTGATACCAGGGCTTTTACATCCGAGGCTATACCTTTTACTGCGTTTACTACCTGAGAACCCGCGCTGTTCGTCGCACTTACAATGTTATTCCAGCGCGTTTTCCAGTCGTTCAGTAGACTCAGCACTGCTGATTTGATACTGTTGAACCTACTCTGCATATTTGAGAGCATGGATGACAGTGCGCTGCTTATACTGCTCGCTGCTGAAGATGTTGCACTTACAAAATTTGACCAGTGTGTCTTCCATGCGCTCAGTATTGAAGCAGCTGCAGATTTTATGGAGTTGAATCTGCTCTGAACATAAGACAGCATTGAGCCTAACGCGCTGTTAATTGAACTCGCGGCTGAACTTGTTGCGCTCTTGAAATTGTTCCAGTGAGTTTTCCAGGCTGAGAGAATGGAAGAGGCTGCAGTTTTGATGCTCGCAAAACTTGACTGAATGTTTGAGTACAGTGTACTGAGATAGTTTGATATCGTCCCTGCAGCTGCGCTGATAGTTGCCTGGAAATTAGTCCAGTGAGTTCTCCATGAAGCAAGCAGGCTTGAAGCTCCTGCCACTATCTTATTATATGAAGCTGCTAAGCTGGTCGCAAGTGTATTTACTGCATTAATCAGTTGAGTTTTTAATGAATTATAGAGGGTTATAATCGAATTCCAGGCATTGCCAAACTGTGTTTTAAGAATGCTTCCCTGATTGATGATATTAGTATAAGCCGTTTTGAAATCGTTTGCTAAATTGCTCAAGGAAGTTTTCAGCCATGACCAAACAGCGTTAGCAGTATCTCTTATTCCGAACCAGTTGTTTTTCCATGCAAGAGCCAGGGCTGCGACTGCGATAGCAATTAAACCGACAGGTGAAAGTAAAGTTCCTAAAGCGGACCCAAGCGCGGGGATCACTGATTTAGAAATAAACGTCATTGCTGTAGCGAGAGCACCTCCTGAGCCGAATAATGCAGCTAGAGAACCGATTGCGGAGGCAACCGAGCCGATTATTATGAGGAGCGCTCCAGTTGCCGCAAGTATAGCTCCTAAAGCTACGACGACCTGTTGAATTGGAGCAGGGAGTTTCGAGAACCAGTTTGCCAGATCAGTGATAATTTTTATAAGCGGTGTGACTCCCACGACTATTATATTCCCCAAAACTATCATGAGTTCTTCAAGAGCGGACTCCATTTCTCTAATTGCCCCGCCAACACCTCCTTCCATTGTATTAGCCATGTTTTTTGCAGCGCCTTCAGAGCTTCTTAACTTCGCTTCAAGTTCTTGATACCGCTCTGAGCCCGTGGCAAGCATGATGTTTACTCCCCTTATGGACTCTTCCTGGAAAATCGCACTTAGAGCAGCATCTCTTTGTTTGTCAGTCAATCCCTCGGTAGCTTTTTCTACTTCTGCCATGATGCTACCGAGGTCACGCATAGTCCCGTCTTGATTGTATAGGGCTATCGTGTGTCTCCCGATCGCAATTGTGCCGTCGACAGCATTTTTTCTCATATCACGAAGCATAGCATTAAATGTAGTTCCAGCCATGCTTCCCTTGATACCAGAATCGGCGAGAACTCCCATCACTGCTGCAGTCTGCTCAAGGTCCATACCTGCAGCGTTTGCCGTCGAGCTAGCATATTTCATAGCCTCGCCTAGCTGGTGTACATCAGTGTTTGCGCTTGAGGTGATTGTTGCAAAAACGTCAGCCGCTCTCCCAGCTTGGTCAGCGGTCATCGTGAAACCTGACATTGTGTCACTTACGATGTCAGCGGCCTGCCCTAAATCCATACCTGCCGCGCTTGCCAACGAAAGAAGCCCAGGCGTGGCGTCCATGATCTCGTTGACGTCCCAGCCTGCGAGTGCCAGGTAATACATTGCGTCCGCTGCATCGGATGCCGAGAATGCCGTTGTCGCTCCCAGCTCTCTAGCCTGTTTTGTAAGTTTTTCAAAATCCGATCCAGTTGCACCCGAAACAGCTTGGACTTTTCGCATTGAGTCGTCAAAATTAGCTGCAGTATGAAGTGAAACTGCGCCTAAGCCTACGAGAGGAGCCGTAACGTAGGTAGACATCGTTTTTCCAGTATCTTTAAGGGTACTTCCTATACTCTGAAACTTTTTTCCGATACCACCTATTTCAGTCTGGACCTTGGCGAAAGTCTTGGAAAGTTCTTTCATATCCCCTATGATACTAACAACAAGCTCACCTACTGCCACAAAATCACCTGCTCACAAATCACCTGCTCACTTTCCAAGCACCGTTTTCTATCTTTGCGTCCGGATGCGCTTCTTTGAACTTCTCAAGGCCCTGTACCTTTTCCCCGGGTTCCGTGCCCTGGAGAGCTTGACCGAGGACACCCCAATATACCTGAGCATTCGTTTTCCTTGCTTCCCATCCATACCGATAGAACAAGATAATTTGTTCCAAGCTCATTTCATCGAGAAGCTTCTCCGGAGTCGCCCAGGCGTACATCTGTCCAAGCTGTGTTATGACGTCCCAGATTCCGAGTTTTTTCCTTCTCTTGAGGAGGATTCTTCATAGCTTACATTTTTCATGCCTGCAAAGACATACTGCACGAACTCCACGAGGACCTTGATGTCTACATTATCAAGAAGCCAATCGCGGGTAATTTTCGTGCTTGAACGCTTGCATACAAGCTCAACAACTTCGAGGATATCATCAATTATACCAGGGTCAATGCTGTCCTGATCCATAGATTCAAGCGATTTAGCACTGTATTTTTTTGAGAAACTGATGAACTTCAGGGCTGCTCGCGCAGGAACGATTGTGACATCAATTTCCTCCCCTCCGATCCGGGCAATCCGTCTTGGAGGAGAAAGAATATCGAAATCTTTCAGTAGATCGTCAGACATACTCAAACCCCCTGCTCGTCCAGGATCTCGAAAAGCTGGTCGCCTGCGGTCCTGGTTGGATCGATAATACCTTTAAGCTCGATTGGTACCGCGACCGGGTCTTCTGAGTCATCACCAGGAAGTTTAAGCTCGATCCCTTTCTGGTTTTTGGCTGCATAGATTGTGATCTGGAATTTTTTACCGGCTGCGTTCGTATTAGTCAACCGGACCACGCGGGGATTAATTATATTTTTGCCTCCTGTGCTGAGTTTTGCGGAAGCGTTAGGAGTGTAGGTATAGGTAACTTTGACAGTATCCCCATCTGCTATATTTGAGGATGTTGCGACTCTGCCAATAACGGGCCATCCTGCAGCGTCAACCCCTAAAACATAATCGGTATTTCTGACCATTTCGTCGCCGTCGGACCCCTTAACGACTATAAAAGTAGGCTCGGACCCGTCGCCGTTCTTGTTTGCGAGTCTTACCATTTTGGTACCTGTCAGTTTTACGGGCTCGTCGGTAACTGTCACCGGATCGCCTGCGATGGGTGTATAAGTGTCGATACCTCCCCTTATCAAATTAAGATTACTGAGGTCTACTTCCCACAAATCAAATCTAGCGGTTGCGTAGTGTTCACGGACCCCGACGGTTATTTCTGGGGCGTTATCGGGCTTCAAAACGATAGGGGTAAACTCTTCGGTAAACTCGATATTTTGAGCTGTCCCAAGATTTACAAGACTCGCCACGTCTTCGCCTACTTCTATTTTTGCAGATCCAAATCTGATACTGTTTACTTTCTGGGTTGTCGTCTGATAGTTAACCATTTTTTTCACTTCCTGTATATCACTTTAAAATCAATTGGAATGTGATAGACGCCCACGCTTGAATCGTAGAAATCAGGGGCATCTATCGGAATAATTCGTATTATTGTTACGTTGTTAACGGTACCCGAGAACCCCTCTAAGGTATCCGTTACGGCTTTTTTTAAGTTTAAACACTCCTCGTAATCCTCTGCCCAACATGACACTTGAAAGCGGGGGAAACCTGAAACCTGTTTATATGGGTCTGAAACTTTGAAGTAAGATATCGCTGGAAGTTTACAGTTTAAGGGCAATTCTAAGGGAAATATCCGATTTCCGGCATATTGTACGATATTAGGATCAGATAACAAAATGTCCCGTACTGCTGCCTCGATCATTTTTAACATCCTGCTTTTTATCGGTACTTTCTTATTACTGCATTAATCGACTTCTCGAAAGCTGCCTGGATCTCTGCCTCGTTTTCGTCAAGAGCAGGACGGAGAAAGGGCCGGGGGCGCTGGTTGAACCTTCGCCCTAGTCTATCGGTATCCATGAACCCATATTCGAGCCTGGGCCCGTATTCCACAGCGGTACCGATTTGGCTTTCCACTCTGCCAGGCTGGGAAATTTGCCGAAGTTCTTTTATAGAGTTCATCAGGTTCCCGGTTATCCTGTGAGGGAAGGAATTACCGCCGCGTTCTGAGTTTGCTTTCGCTTCTCTTTCCACTACGATAGCCGCCTGTGAAACAGCGTCGGCTAGTGCTTTTTCAAGCTCTCTTTCTATGCCGTCAAATTTTGCCTGGAGCTCTTTAACGCCCTCGACTTTGATTTTAAACATCTCAGCCATTGCGTTTTTCTACCGCCTGCAATTCTGCTTCAATATGGTCTATTATCGAGGAAAATAACCGATAATGTGCGGTAACTTTCAACACTTTGTATGTTTTATTAAATCCGGGTACATCACCACGAATATAATCGCCCTCTTCTATGTTTGTAGTTCCAGGAAGGAAGACAAGTGGACCTTTTACGATGTAATCACCACTTTCAAATTTTTGTATTCCTTCCCCTGATCTATGAACCTCTGAAAATAGACATTTAGCAGTGGTCTGTTTTGTAGAGGTAATAGGAGTACCAACTGCGTTGGTATGTGGGATCTGACTGCCTGAGACTTTCGCATGCTCTGTGTCGCCTTCTTTGAGAGTTTCCCCGTCTAGAAAAAGACCAGAGACAAAAGATAGAATCAGGTATCCGGCTGCATCTCCAGAAACCCAATTGCCAGACTCAACAACTACCGTTTTTATAGTGCCGTAGGCTTTAGAAATCGAGCCTGAAACTGGGTGTCCTTCATAGAACGGATTGCTTCCAGAGACAAAATTAAGCCTCTGGTCTTGAACAGATTGTATTATTTTGCAGGTGTGTACCATCCCAAAATCTAACGAGTTCATTCAAAGACCAACGCCGATTTTATATCTTATGGTTTACACTTCCTAAGCCAACCCTTCCGTATAATCTGGTATTAGCTGAATAGAGATATTTTCGCAGGTACCGGTTTGAATTGTCTTCGTAATACCGGATTTCCTGGTTAATGTCGTTTTGTTGCTCTCCACTGCCGTGTTTTACTCTTGCTGCAAGCTCCCCAGTGAGTTTCATCCTGCGAAGGACAGCCGCGTAAATCGCGTTTTTTCCTGCAGAAATTAGCAGAGGGTTACTCTCGTCTGTAGTCCCAGCCCTTACGAGGATCTCCTTAGAGATCTCGTTTATAATTCCCAGGATGTCCTCGTCTTTGAGGGTGGACGTGTGAACTACAGCCCGGACCTCTCCCACGGTAGCGAAGACCATTATATCACCTGCGTTTTTTGGGAGGCTCGGCACCTGCTCCTGAATCGGCGATCCTCGCAGAACCTCCGGGGGCTGGGGTGTCGTCCTCTACCTCTTCGTAGTCGACTACTTGGGGTACATATTTCGCGACAGATAGCCCGAGCTGTCTAACTTTCGCTTTCGGGAGGTCGATTATATCGCCTCTCTTAAACTTTTTTACCTCCCCGTTAATCTCGACTTCTAACAAAAGGACTTTTACTTCTACCTTCAACAAATCACCTTTTTTATTAGGTTGTGTTATTCTCCGGTTGCGTAAGTTAGGTTTGAAATCTTCCCGAGTGCAGCTTCCTGCTTAATTCTCAGGACACCGGCAGAGAATACACGGCCTCCAATGTTTCCGGTTTTCTGATACTCCGGGGTTTTGGGGTCTGTCTGGAAGTCTGCTGTAAGGTAGAAATCGACAAAAGGCTCTCCGACTGAGGGATCGGGTACAAGCACGGACTGGTTAGGCGCGAGGATTGTACCAACGGAGACTAGCTCACCGCCGTTAAGCATGTCTAGGACGTCGGGCAGCTCTTTTACTCCATTTTTGTTTCTTATGCTCCTTATTTTGTGATAAGCAGCCGAAGGAACGGCCCAGTTCCACTTTATGCGGTCCACCGGGACGCCTGCATCGTCCATGAGGTTTAGACACCCTGAAACGGCTTTTGTTGCCATTCCGAAAGTTTCCAGGTTGGTAGCTGTGTTATAGTCCACCCCGGCACCCTGATAAAGGCCGGGTATATCGTAGTTTGTCCCATCCCTTGTAACGCCGTCGATGATTGCGGCGTCTTCGACCTTTGCGGCTGCGTAGCCTGCAGCGATCGCGTTAGCTGCGTCAATGTCAGTACCGCGAGCGTTCCAGCTCTCATAGATCCTGCGGTCGATCTCGTATTCCTTCCAGTAAACTGGAATTTTGGAATTTGTGAGGGTCGCGTCGATCTGGTCCTTATTCCCGGATGTGAAGGAATAGGAGACCATACCCTCGGACATTTCGATAATTTTGCCCCATTCTACGTTTGAGATCTCGAAACCCTGCGGGGGGGTCACATATACGAGAGTTCTGCCTTTCAAGACCTGGCGCAGAGGGTCTACGAGTTTTTCGTCGATCTTCTTAGAAAATTCGGCTATTGCGTTAGTCATGTTTTTTTAGCCCCCTTAAATCAGACACTTGTATACGACGTCAGCGGCTGCGCTTGATGCGTTTGCTGTTGTCTCGATCTTTCCGACTTGGATAACTCCCGGACTGTCGATAATTAGAAAAATCTCACCTGCGACGTCGTGGTTCGTGGTTGTATATGTTACCTCTTTACCACCATCAGGCACTAGGTAGCCGGTAGGAATTGAAGCATATAACGCGGGTGAATCTGCGCTTTTTATGTCGGTTTCGACAAGCAGAGCGCCTAAAGTGTTGTTAGCTGCTGTAGCGTCTACGTTGTTATGCTCCACAAGTCCAGCGACCGAGCAGCTTTCCCCATCGAGGAAACCGTCGGCGTCTCCATTTGCTGTCGAGTATGTACCGACGTCTATTGTAGCATTGGCGACGGCTGTATCCACTTTTATAATACAGTCTCGAACCACTACCCCAGCCGGAAGAACTACGCCGGTCCTCTTTTCGGTGGTACTCTTTCCGAAGGGAATTCTAATTCCTGTTTTCCCTCCGAGTATTACGCCGGGTATTACCATCCCATCGGACCAGGAAAGGAGTATCTCGCCCTTTTTCCCTATTGTCCCGGCTGCGAGACCTCCCGGACTTATTGCCGTAAAGTCTCCGCTAAGAACTGGGGCCATAGCTCCGGCTGCATAAAGCCCGGCTCTTGTATCTGGTTTAAAGGACGGGTGAGCCTGTTCATATCCAAGAATACCGATAGGAGGCTTAAGCCCATCACATACGACTATATCATCGTCGTTGGTTCCTCTCATTACTAAGCGGCCGGGCTTACAATTTGTAGCGGTCTCGATTTTGAGCTCCTGGACCGTGGGGTCGCCTGCTACAACTATCTGATTATTTGGAGGCTGAAATCCTGAGTATGCCATTAGTTAACCCACTCCTTCTTTTTTGAGTCCCATCTCCCAACCGTGAACCCTGTGGGGTTGTTGTTGCTGGTGGGATAGGAGAAACCAGAGCCGGAGGCTGCGGCTTTTTTAATCCCGCCAAGGTCTTCGGCGAGCTTGTTAAGGTCGGCTGCTGAAAGGCTCTTAAAGTCTTCTGGCTTTGTTTCGAGTCCTAACCTCTCGCGAGCTGCAGCGAAGGCAGCGAAAGCGTTATCCCTTTCGAGCTTTGCGGCGATCTCCTTGTCGTGTTTTTCAAGAGCTGCCGCGATCCTGTTTTCAAGTTCCGAAATAGGTACCATTTTCGCTTTTTCGACTTGCAGCGAGGCGATAAGTTTTTTATCTTCCTCGATCTGTTTTTCGAGCTTTGCATTAGACGCTTTAAGCTCTTCGACTTCTTTTTCAAGAGCTGCGACGTCTCCACCTTCTCCACCGTTTCCACCGTCTCCGGTTTCGCCTTGGAGTGCCTTCGCTTTTAACTCGGCGAGCTCCTTTTCAGCGTCGGCGAGTTTCTTTTTAAGCTCCTCGACTGTCTCTTCTGACGTGGTTTCACCTTCTGTTTTTGCTGCTGCTTTTCTAATAAAAAATTCAGACGTTATTCTGATACCCTTTTTGGTGCCGTCCGACGCTGATACTACTTTCCAGGTTGAGGTCGGCCAAGCGGGATCATTTACGATTGTAATGCTTTCGACTGCGATCCCGTGGACCCATCCCCCGGCATCGATATCGTTAAACCCTACAAAAACGCTCCAGTTGTTTTTCCAGGTCGAGTCCTCGATCTTTTGGGCTGCGATTGAGTCGGTTATCTCGGCTTTGACTTTTATGTCGTCTCCTTCTCGCCATGCGTCGACTACGTGGCCGATTTCGCTAAAAGGGTCGCCCATAACGTCGCAGCCGTGGGGATCAATACGAGAGCATACCCGGACCACAGAGCTTTTCAGGGTAGCGATAGCGTTATCTACTTCCGTGAACGGCACGCCCCATCCATTCGCGTTAATTTTCCCGAGTGGGAAAGCGGTACCCTCGATAAAAACGCTCATTTAAGACAGTATCAACGTTAACAGATAAAAATATATCTATAAAATGACCACGATAAAAATTGTTATGCATTGTTTTTTTATTTAACAGGTTGATAAGCCTCTATAAAATTAAACATAGGTTTATAGGTGGATAAGTTAAAAGTAGTAGGTAAAATCTGCTTGTTTACAGAGTAGTCGGTAAAATGTCCAGGAATACCAACCAGTTTACCGATAGCGAAAACTAGGACAAAAAGGAAAAGACTTAAATAACGGGAAGCCTGAAAAAAGATATCTCTTATTATCTCTCTATTACTTTATACGAATACGTATTCGTATAATTAATTAATTAATTAATAAGAGATATCTTTTTTTCGAGGCTCCTGGTATATAAAAGAGTAGGTAGAAAGGTAAGGAAAACGTTACCAGGAGCCGGTTTAATCTCGAAGTGTTCCTGGCTATTTCTCGGGCTTCCATGATGCGAGTAGTTGGGTATGTTTTGTATTCGATCCCCAAAAAGTATAAATAACATTGGGGATATATAGAGTATTGCAGTAGGGCATTAGCCCGAAGTTATAGGAGAAAATGATTATGATCACAATAAATGGAAGAAATGTAAACCTCTATGAAACGATGTATGAATATGTACAAGACGCCGACCTATCATACTATGAAATTTCAGACGGGAAAGAAAGAGAAACGCCATTCATCGAAGCCGTAAAACCAATAGAAGATTTAAATTTCAGTGTCTGGATTGACGATAAAATCACTTATGAAGGTAATAGTTTTGTAAAAGTAAACTTCGGGGAAGACGACGACCCTGAAGAACATGGAGAAAGCTTCCTGCTGGAAAGTGCCCTGGATGAAGAGGTCTTCCTGATCTACACCGAAAAACAAAAAGGAATCCCCGAATACGTGCCAGCAACAGGACAGGTTTTCAGAACTGAAGAACTCGCAAAACTAAGCGGATATTACGAGGTCGAAAAATGACCTCTAAACTCATTTTTTCCAACATTCAAACACGTACAGTATTATCAATGTCTGATATAGCCCCATCAGAGATGAAAGAGGGGCGACTAAAAGCAGGTGCGGCAATAAACGGAATAAAAGCGCACACTTCTCTAAAAATTGATATTCTTGTAGTGAAAAAAGAACCTACTCTTATTTGCGCTGACTCTGTGGAATTCGATGAAAATGATATCAGGAGAGACAAACACAAAAAACCTAAAAGAATAACTTATGAATATGAAGACATTTCTCAAAGTTCTCTCAATAAAAAACGTTTAGCAGTGGGGACTCAATTTTTTAAGGGAATTGAACCCACCGACTTTATCGAGATTATTTTACATTAATCCACAAAAACTATAGTAAAGAGTAAGGAGTGTTCTCAAATGAAAATAATTGACTTAAATAAAATAAGAAACATCAGAAAATACACTGTTGCGTCACTTTTTGCTGGTGCTGGCGGTCTAGACATGGGATTAGAATTAGCAGGTTTCAAAACCGTTTGGGCTAATGATATTGATAAAGATGCTTGTGCTACATACCGTCTATGGAGTCAGGCAGATGTTGTGCAAGGAGATATTGCAAAAATTGATTATTCTGATGTTCCAGATACAGACGTGATAACGGGTGGTTTTCCATGTCAAGGCTTTTCGTTGGCAGGACCACGAAAAATTAATGATGAAAGAAATAAATTGTATCGTTACTTTGTTAAATTAGTTGAATTAAAGCAACCTTATGCTTTTATTGCAGAAAATGTAAAAGGCATCCTTACTCTTGGCGATGGCGAAATTATTGAAGCCATAATAGAGGATTTTGCGAGCAAAGGATATGATGTATATCCTAATCTTGTTAATGCCGCTGATTATGGAGTTCCTCAAGACAGATGGCGTGTTATTCTATACGGATTTAGAAAAGATTTAGAGGTAAAAGATTTTAAATTTCCTGAGCCGTTCCCATATAAGGTTACCTTGAGAGAGGCTATCGGGGATATGCCTGAACCAAAACAGAGTGATATATGCCATGCTTCTTATTCAAGTAGGTATATGTCGAGAAACCGAAAAAGAGGTTGGGACGAAGTAAGTTATACAATTCCAGCAATGGCGAAGCAAGTTACGTTGCACCCATCTTCTCCAGACATGATTAAGATTGCTGAAGATAAGTGGATATTTGGTGAAGGGAAAACAAGAAGATTTAGTTGGCAAGAAGCAGCAGTTATACAAACTTTCCCTCGTGATATGGAATTCGTAGGAAATCTAACTTCTAAGTATCGACAGATAGGAAATGCTGTCCCAGTAAAACTTGCAGAAGTAATAGGTAAGAAATTATATGAAATACTTGAAGAGAAGTTAAATGCAAATGTTAAAGAATTAGAACAAAAAGTTGGTGAATGATGTGAGTATTCAAACAGAGTTAGGCAAAGCGTTTGAATACGCTTGTTTACAATCTATTTATAATGAATTAGCGGATAGTCAAGATGTAGTAATAGAACAAAACAGTGCTTTAGAAATTGCAAGACAAAAATATGAAAATGCTACACCTGATATGCAAAACAAGATGGATTTGGGAGCAGACGCAGCAACACGTGTAATTTTGCGTCTAGAACCCCAACTTACAACCCCATTAAAAAATGTTCCGCTTTATCTTTCAATACAAGAGGATGCAAGAGGACAACAGGGAGATGTGAGGGATATTCTTTGTATCCGTAGACAAAATGAATGGGAAATTGGATTATCATGTAAACATAACCACGCAGCGGTAAAACATAGTAGGCTATCAAGAACGATTGATTTTGGTGAGTTATGGTTTGGGATACCATGTTCAGAATGTTATTTTAATGAAATAAATCCGCTTTTTGATGAATTAGAAGAATTACGAGAACAAGGCGAACTCTGGAGAAATATATCGGATAAAGAAGAAAGATTTTATGTCCCACTTTTAGAGGCATTTATCCGAGAATTAGAAACATTAAATCAAAATAATCAAGGTGTTATTCCTGAGAGGCTACTTCAATATTTATTGGGGCGAAATGATTTTTATAAAATTATCACAATTGATAACAGGAGAGTTACTCAGGTACAGGCGTTTAATATGTATGGAACTTTAAATAGAAATGCTGGTAGAGAGCGCCCATTAATTAATGTCCAACAATTACCAATGCCAACAAGGTTTTATAATATAGGTTTTAAGCCTGGTTCACGGAATACAGTATTAGTGGCATTGGATAATGGCTGGACGATAAGCCTACGAATACATAATGCACGCACAGAAGTGGAACCAAGCCTTAAATTTGATGTACAGTTAGTTGGAGTCCCTCCCTTACTGTACTCACATTTTGAACCTTGGGATACATAAATGACATATTTAATAAAGGAGTTGTCGCAAAATGAAAAATTAGCGGCAGCTCCTTTTTCATGCTCCGGAACAAGGAAAATACGGCAGTAATCAT
>ENA-OWOZ01000876-OWOZ01000876.1-bioreactor-metagenome-genome-assembly--contig:-NODE-876-length-32932-cov-3.410318_pt1 | contig 32932 bp, 29 predicted proteins | sample MGYA00238140_ERZ651804 | MGnify/ENA primary metagenome ERZ651804 (study PRJEB26910, sample SAMN07631232) | bioreactor metagenome | isolation source: Switchgrass digestor | place: USA: Dartmouth... | reverse complement strand
ATATTTATATGGAAAGGTTCTTATCTTTTAAAACAGTATAAAAAGCATTTACCTGATATGTATGATTCTATGAAAAAAATCAGGGATGGTTTAGGCACTGATGAGGAAGATTCTATAATAGAAGAAGAATATAAGAAAATAGAGGGGATATCTATAGATTACGGCATCTTGGAAAAATCAAAAGATGTTTATGTTATTAAATGCAATTTCAAATGGGACGACATAGGCAATTGGACTGCTATGGAAAGATATATGGAGAAGGATGAGTGGGGAAACCAGGTAAGAGGAAGGTTCGTCCATATGGATTCCAGAGATTGTATAATATGCGGAGAGAAGAGACTTATAGCTGCCATAGGAGTCAATGATTTGATTGTGGTAGATACTGATGATGTGCTGCTATTATGCAGGCGCGAAAGAGATCAGGATATAAAGGAACTCCTCAATAAATTAAGCGATCATGTAGAATTTAAGGAATATGTATAATTGAAAAGTCGCTAGTCACTAGTCGCTGGACTTTGGGCTTTGGGCTTTGGTATTCCTTTTGGGTCAGCTGTTGGTCATGGCTTTAGATATTACTCTGGGGTTTCGGCTCGCGGCACGGGGCCCGCGGTATGGATTTAGGTATCCCTTTTCCGTCTTGGTTCACGGTACGTGGCATGAGTTATATATGAGTTATATATGCAAAAGGCAAATAGGTATCGTATTTATAACCTATTTGCCTTTATTAAGTAAGAATTATTTTTCCATGGCTTCTTCATAAGCCCTGATGGTTTCAAGAGCTGTTTTTTTCCAGGAAAACTGATAGGCTCTTTTCATACCCTTCAATGATAGTTCTTGGCTCAAATTAGTATCTGTCAGCACATCATACATCGATTGGGCTAACTGATCCAAATCATATGGATTCACAAGAATAGCACCACCATCAACTATCTCTGGAATGGAGGTTACATTGGAAGTTATAACAGGTGTGCCGCAGGTCATTGCCTCAAGGGGAGGAAGTCCAAAACCTTCATAGAAGGACGGATAAACAAAAAGTCTTGCGCAATTATAAAACAAGGGTAGGTGCTCATAGGGAATATAACCTGCAAATACAACTCTCTCTTCTATGCCCAACTCTTTGACCTTTTTTCTCATTTCGTAATGATTATCCTTTGAAGAACCTAAAATCATCAGATCATAGCGACCAGGCAGCTCTTTGTATATGGCTTTATAGGCTTTCAACAAGCCATCCACATTTTTCCTTGGGCTAAAGCCTCCGATATAAAGAATATAGTCCGTAGAATAGTTATATTTATGTTTCAGCAAATCCCAGGCAGCATCCTTATCCATATGCTTAAACATGCTGTCTGCTGCTAGATATATCACCTTTATTTTTTCTTCCGGTACATTAAAATATTTTATTATATCATTCTTTGAATACTGGGAAACCGTTATAATCAAATCTGATTTATCCAATATAAAGGGCATTTCTGTAGTAAATTTCTCAAGATAACTTTTGCCGCAAGTCTCAGGCATTGTATATGGTATAAGATCATGGACTGTAACCACATATTTGGAATACTTTTTAAAAGGGAGGCCAAGGCCGTTTTGGGGAAGGTGAAAAACATCCGGCTTCAGCCTCTTCAATCTTTTAGGCAAATAGCATTCATCCCAGAATTTTTTGTTCCTTTCACCGAACAAAATAACTTTAGTATTCTTTCTGTTGGCAAAATACTCATATCCTCCATTAGGCCAGAAAAAGCTATAAAAGTTTTCCTTATCAATGGCTTGAATATTTTCCATCAACCTCATAGTATATGTTCCTATGCCGGTACCGGCATATAGCTTTGCCCCTCTTACATCTATGCAAATATGCATGAACTCACCTCGTTTTTAAATCTTGAGTCTCAATCTAAATATACGGCGCAATATAATATATTATAATCATTATTCCTAAATTTTGTGACAGAGAAGTGAGCCATGGCAGTATCATAGAATTTATCTTAGCATAAGTCCATATAAGATCTTGCTACATTTTTAAAGCCGTTTTCCATCAATACATGATATACAATGCCTCTTATTTCATATGATGATGTATGATAGTTATCTTTTGTAACCTGTAAAAAAATCTTGTTAAATTGTTTAGCAAGGGCCTGTATATCTCCTTCATTCATGTAACAATCAACTTTACACTTGCAATTATCAATGCTTTTCTTGATCTTCTCCATGTCGAATTCCTGATAAGTACCATTCTTTTTTAAAACCAACATTCAAAAGACCCCCTTTGTATTTATAAGATCATATTACCAAATTTTTCACAAAGTCACAATAGATAACAAGTCATAAGCACAAACCCTAAACCCTCATGTCTTGCGCCAAATCCATCAGGAATAACCAAAGCATCCAGCCCGAGTCACGGGTCACGAGTCAGGACCCTAAAGGAATACCAAAATCCAGTGACTCGCGACTCATGACACGAGACAGAACCCCAAAGGAATACTCTAGAGAAAATCTCAGCTCTGAGCTCTGAGTTCTGAGCTCTGAGTTCTACTATTGTAACCCCCCTGAAGTCTCCCACATATAATGATATATATATCAACTATAAGGAGAGGCATTACGATGGACTGGCAATACGTAGAGGAGATATATGGATTCAAAATCATAAGTGAAGAAAAGGTTAGAAAAATTTATAAACTGAATACAACTAAGGGTATAAAATGCTTCAAAAGGGCCCATGTCCGGAGAAGTTATTTCCTTTTTGTATTCTCCGCAGTAAATTATCTGATAGATAAGGGTTTTACAGCTCCCATAGCTTATGATAAGACCTTGGCCAATGACATATGTATAGAAGATGGAGAATATATATATTATGCCTTGCCTTGGATTGAGAGCAGGCAGTGCAAGTTCAAAAAAAGAGAAGACTTAATAAAAGCAATTGAACTTTCTGCAGGGCTTCATAAAGCTTCAGTCGGTTTCAAGCCCCCTGAAGGATCGAAACCCAGAATATACTATGGAAAATGGCCTCAACACTTCAAAAAGAGACTAGACGAAATTAAGCTTTTTAAAGATATCATAGAAGCAAAAGAGAATAGAGATGAATTTGATGAAGCCTATTGTCCTCTTATAGATTTTTTCATGGATCAAGGCTATGAAGCCATAGAGCTCTTAGAAAAGAGCAGCTATTATGACATTTCCCAAAGAGCTAAAGAAACAGGCGAGTTTTGTCACCATGATATGGCAGAGCATAATTTCCTCATTACCCCTTCGGGGGAGATGAGAATAATTGATTTTGACTACTGTATAATGGATACCAGGCTCCACGATGCTGCAAGCCTTGTAATCAGAAATATGAAGCATGGGGTGTGGGATATAGCCAAGGCAGATTTTATATTAAACCAATATTCAAAGCATCTTCCAATAGACCATGAAGGATTAGAAGTAATAAAATATTTTACACTTTTTCCCCAGGATTTCTGGCAGGTAGGACTTCAATATTATGTGGAAAAACAGCCTTGGACCATGGATAACTTCATGTCAAGACTCAATAATGTAAGAAAGGATTTTGAATTAAGACAAAATTTCCTTAAAGAGTTTCTCAGGCTTTAACAATAATTAGAGGTGATGTTTATGGGAAAAAGCAGTAATCGCAAAGATAGCAGAATGCCGGATGACGAGAGATATTATTCACAATCTCCTTCGGAAGATGTGGATTTTTACAAGAGAAGGATAGATGAATTGGAAGATGAAATAAAGATGCTGAAAAAGCTTGTAAAAAAGAGAGAGAAATATGAGGAACTATTGAGGGAGAAAGAACAATTAGTCAATAAGAGGCTTAAGGGCAGAAAGAGGTGATAGGGTGTCTGGAAAGCATGGGAAGTTTAAGCGAAGGGAAATAAGAGACTTAATACAAAAGGAATATGAACTTAAGATTCATAACATGCATGAAGGAGATAAAGGAATTCTGATCTATACAAATAAGGGAAACAAGATTTTCAAAAGGGTAAAAAAGGATGAAGCTCAAGTGCTCTTTATTGCTTCAGCCTATAATCATATAAAAAACAGAGGCTTTACAAATATTTCATCTCTGTGCAAAACTCGGGACGATAAATACTATACCCGATATGATGGGAATCTATATGTTCTGGAAGACAGCATGAAAGGCAAGAATTTCTCAATAGCATCTGAAGAAGGCGGAAGAAAAATCGGAGAAATATTGGCCAGATTTCATATTGCAGCGGATAACTTTATACCTGTCACCGGCAGCAGAGCAAAGGTGGATTGGGGCAGATGGATGGACAAAATCAAGGTACAATCCGTTAGACTTAAGAAATTTAAGGAAATTGCTCAAGAGAAGTCTCTTAGAACAAAAATAGATAATATGTTCCTCAAGCATGCAGACCAATACATCAAAAAAGCAGAAGAGGCATATATATTGTTAAGGAACAGCTGTTATATGGAAAAGGTCTATAAAGCCATGCAGACAAATCAGCTGTGCCATAAAACCTTTAAGAAGCATTCCTTGATACTTCTTGATGATGGCGACATTTTCGTAACTACCATGGAAAACTGCAGCTATGATATTATCGAAACGGATTTGGTATCCCTTATGGAAAGCTGTATAGGAAGCAAAGCTTTGCCTTATCTGGAAAGCGTTATCCAAGGTTATTCCTGCATAAAGCCTCTTGATGCCGACTCAATAAACATAATAAGAGCATTGCTTCTGCAGCCCGGTAGGTTCTATAAAATAGTGAACAGATATTATGGAAAGAAAAGGAACTATAATGAATATGAGCTTATAAAGAAGATGGAAAGAAGCCTCAGAAAAGAAGAAAGAAGGAATGAAATAGCAAAGAAGCTTGAGGAAGTGATTAAATGACCATTGATACATTCATAATAGAAAATAAGCAGAAAGACAGAGAGATACTCTCTGATTATAATTTGGATCTGGAACTTTTCAACTTGTTAGGCTTAGATGTTACAGATATAGTTCCTGTGAGGAATATTTTCCGAATAACCACACCAAAAGGTATGTTTTCTCTTAAGAGGGTAATATACCAAAAAGAAGAAATGGACTTCATAATGTCTGCGGTAGAGCACTTAAGAAAAAATGGTTTTGAAAATGTGATGGAGTATATGACTAAAGATGATGGAAGCTTGTTTTATGAATATGATGGTGAAAAGTACTATCTCACCAAATGGGTAGACGGCAGAGAGTTGGATTACCTTAATCCAATAGATCTGAAATCAGCAACCCATCTACTTAGCCAGATGCATAAAGCTTCACAAGGCTTTGACATGTCTATAGCTCCTGAGTCTAGAAACTTCCTGGGAAAATGGCCTGAAAACTTCAAAGAGCGGATATCAGAGATGAATGAAATGAAGTTCAGAGCATTATTAAAAAAAGGTAGAGCCCACTTTGATAAGATATATCTGGAATTTGTGGATATGTGCCTGGAGGACGCTCATAGAGCCCGGAAGCTTCTCATGGATTCCCCCTATGAGGAACTAGTAAGCAAGGCAAAGGAAGAAAGTGGATTTATACATCATGATTATGCCCACCACAACCTGATACAATCCTTTGATGGCAAGCTTTATGTTTTGGATTTCGATTATTGCGCTGTAGATATAAGGATTCATGACTTAGGAAGTCTAATAATCAGAAATATGAAAAAGACGGGATGGGACATAGACAAGGCCTTATATATTATAGAATGCTACGATAAAGAAAGTCCCATAAGCAATGATGAATTGAAGGTGCTTGTGCCCTTCTTCCTCTTTCCCCAGGACTTCTGGCAGATATCCAGACAATACTATATAGAAAAGAAGGATTGGGGAGATAGAGACTACTTAGACAAGATGAATACCAAGTCCCAGTACACAATATCCAGGAGGGAGTTCATAGAAGAATTCGAGAAGCGAATCTAAGAACATCAAAAGCTCAAAGCCGACACTTTCAAGTGCCGGCTCTATTTTTACTCAGATCTCTGTTCTCTGAGCTCTAAAACCCCGTACCCCGTGTCAAGACGCAAAAGGAATTCCCTAATACTAGAGACTAGCGACTGACCCAAAAGAATACCCTGGAGTAAATCTGAGTTCATAGCTCAATATCCTAAAGAAATACCCAAGGTTATGACCGGTGACCAGCGACCGACAACCAATGACTGATTTATAGCTAAAGGTACAAATGAATCGTCCTTTGTTGTGGGGAAGATTAAATTTTATAAATTTCTATTGACACAATACTAAAACAGAGGTATTATTAAGTTAATATATTACGTAATACGAAATATTCGGGTGATGAATCAATGTTTGACTTGGATAATATTATAGATATATTTATAGATAATCTTAAAAAGCTTTTCTTTCCTGAGGAATGGATAGAGCTGGATATGAAATTGTCCAAAACCGAGATTTTCAGCATCCTGTATCTGGATAAAAGGAAAGAAATCACCATGACAGAGCTGGTAGAATACATCAATGTTCCCATGAGCACTGCTACAGGAATAGTGGATAGACTTGTGAGAAAGGGGTACATTGCCAGAGAAAGAAGCGAGACAGACAGAAGGATAGTAGTTCTGAGGCTAACGGATGAAGGTCTTAGGCTGATACAAAATCTGAAAAAATTAATATATAAATACTTGGATATGATACTAACAGATCTCACTGATGAAGAAAAGCAATTTCTTGCCAGGATAGCATTAAAAATTGTTCATAATCTGGGAAACCAGTTGGAGCCTAAAAAACCTGAGACACAAGACAAGAACCAAGTGAAGAAAATTCATATTGAATAATCGCCCATGAAAATGGGCTTTTAAAAAATAAAATATTACGTCAGACGAAATATTCGTAAATGGAAATACAATAATTTTATTTAGGAGGGTTAAGAATGAGAATAATACTATATACAGGTAAAGGCGGAGTAGGAAAGACAAGCATAGCTGCAGCTACTGCAGTAAAAAGTGCAGAGATAGGTAAAAAAACTTTGGTTATAAGCACCGATCCAGCTCATAGTCTTGGAGACTCCTTTGATATGAAACTAGGCAGTGAGCCAGTAAAAATCAAAGATAATCTTTGGGCTCAGGAGATTGATGCCATACACGAAGTGGAAGAGGGCTGGGGTAAGGTGCAGAAATACTGCACAGAGCTTCTTACATCAAAAGCAGTAAAAGATATAACAACCGAGGAGTTGACTATGTTCCCTGGAATGGAAGATTTGCTGAGCCTCCTTAAGGTACTGAAATATTACAAAGAAGATAGATTTGATGTAATAATCATAGATTGCGCACCGACGGGGGAAACTTTGGCTCTCCTCAGTTTTCCTGAAATGCTGAGATGGTGGATGGAAAAACTCTTCCCCATAAAGAAAAAAGTCATAAAGGTGGCAGGACCTGTTGCGGAATCTCTGCTTAAGGTTCCCATGCCTTCTGGAGAGGTAATGGATGAATTAGATAACCTGTATCATCAGTTGGATGATATGAAGAAAATATTTTCCGACAGAGAAATAACAAGTATAAGAATCGTTGTGAATCCTGAGAAGATGGTCATAAAAGAAGCCCAAAGAAGCTTCACTTATTTGAATATATATGATTTCAATGTGGATGCAATCGTTGTAAACAGAGTAATACCGGATAATGTTCATGATGATTATTTTATGGTGTGGAAAGACATACAGAAGAAGTATAAGGACGAGATAGTACAAAGCTTCCAGCCTATACCCATATACTACGCTCCTCTTTTTGAAACTGAGGTAGTGGGGATGAAAATGCTCAATAGAATGGCTGGAGAGATCTTTAAATCCGAAGATCCTACAGCAATAAAATACAATGGAAGAGCTCAAAGGGTTGATAAGGATGGAGAAGACTATGTGATGACAATAGAGATGCCTTTCATGGATAAAAGAGATTTAAACCTTAATCAAAAAGGAGATCAACTCATAATAAAGGCAGGCAGCATCAAGAGAAATATAGCTCTCCCAAGAACCTTGCTGGACTATTCCATAACAAAAGCTAAATTCGAGGATGAAAAGCTCAGAATATGGTTTGGTGGTGAAAAGAATGAATGAAACATTGATAAAGGAGCTTATTAAATACAAGATAAGGGCAGCAAATGAAATTATAAATTCAATGCCCTCGGGTGTGGCTGACGAAATTAGAAAATTAGGCAGAATAGTATTGGAAGGTATTGAGGAGGGATGCAAAAACCTAGGAGATACAAAGCCTGAAGGGAAAAATAAGATTAATAATATCGTTATAGAATAGAATATATACTGCTGAGATACCTTGACTATAATCACAAGTTTGGCCATAATAAAATCATAGTTTAGTTTAGACGAAGAATTCGGTTTATTAGCCAAATTCACTGCTGAGAGGTGCTGTAGTCTGTATGGCCAATGATCTGCTGCCTATAGATGAAAATAACTGGTATGTGCCTGTCTGGATGATTTGATTAAGAATGAAAATTCAAAGCCGCCACTCTCAAGTGACGGCTCCATCATTTCCGCCCAAACTACTTACCTCACATCAGATCCTAAAGTAAGACCCATATTCTGAGCTCTGAGTTCTGAGCTCTGAGTTCTGAGTTCGGACCCTGGAGGAATACTAAGGGCAACGCAGCGCGAATCAATACCCTAAAGGAATACCCAAGCCAAATGACAAGCGACCAGCGACTAGAGACTAGAGACCGACCCAAAAGGAATACCTAAGGCAACGCAACTCGTTTATATACCTCTATCGTATCCTTCACAGTCTTATCCCAGGAATATAATGCAGCCCTTTCCAATGCCTTTATCCTCATAGTCTCATATAGCTTATCATCTTCCACTAATTGTAGCATATTGTCGCCTATAGCTTCATAATCCTCAGGAGATAAAGTTATAGCTGCATCACCCACAACTTCCGGCAAAGAAGTTATATTGGATGTTATCACTGGAGTACCACAGGCCATAGACTCCACCACTGGTAAGCCGAATCCTTCGTATAAGGAAGGATATACAAACACAGAAGCAGCGTTATAGAAAAAGGGCATATCATCAACAGGAATAAATCCGGTAAATATGCAATCGTTGTTGATTTTTAGCTTATGGCTCAGGTTTACCAAGTCATCATAGGATTTCCCCTGCTTACCCAAAATCACTATTTTATAACTCTTCTTCAACTTTTCTTTAATATAAGCAAAAGCTAATAGAAGTGATTTTATATTTTTTCTTGGGTTAAAACCGCCTACATACAGAAAAAAATCATCCTCAATACTATATTTCTCTCTTATGTAAGCCCTTGCCAGTGACTTATCCACAGGGGTATAAATATCCTCTGCTGCCAGCCTGCTTACAAACACTTTATCTTCAGGCAAGCTAAGCTCTCTGCATATATCAGCCTTGGAAAATTCTGAAACAGTAAGAATGGCATCGCTTTTATCCAATATTTCAGGTATGCTGTCTAAAAATTTTTTGCAATAATATGGTCCCACTGTTTCTGGCATGGTTATGGGTATAACATCATGCAATGTGATCACAAAGGGACATATCTTCTCTTTGGGCATCCCAATGCCGTTTTGAGGTATATGATACAAATCCACATTTCTATCCAGAAGCACATCCTTTATCTCCAGTTCTTCCCAAAATCTATCCTTCCTCATGTTATCCACAGGGGTTTTGTGAAAATTGTCCCCCCATATAAAACTATAATCAGATTCCTTAGGAATTAAAATATAATAATGATTATACTGATCCAATTGGCTTTGCTTATAGATAAGCTGATACACATATGTGCCTATACCTGTTCCCCGATACCAATATGCAGCCCTGCCGTCTATACCAATGATCATCAAGCCACCTCCGCAACATTCTTTGCTCATTACTTTATAATATGTTTATTTTCTTTTTAATTGCCAATATATAATAAATATTTGGAGAAGTTATCCACAAGTTGTGGGCATATACAAGCTATTGGGGCTCAATACATGGATATTTTCCTCTAGGTCTTTTGGCTTATTCACAGAATGTGCATATGTTGTGGATAACTTGTTAAGAAATTATAGATAATTTGATAATAATGAAGATAGAAATCTCATATTATTAAAGGATCGAATTATCACAGGGGGATTTTTATGAATATAGAAGCTATTGCATCTAGGTTTAAAATCAAGATCATGGGCCTTAAGCCTCTGAGAGGAGTCTATCTGGCCTATACCAATAAGGGACCCAAGATAATAAAAAAATCTAAAAAAGAACCCGAGAAACTTTTATATATTCATGGACTGAAAGAATATATGTACAAAAGAGGTTTTCATAATCTAGACAGGTTTTTGATTTCAGACCAGGGACTCCCTTTTGTAATAGATGAAGGAAACATATACATAATGGAAGATTTTATCTCGGGAAGAGAATCCAGTTTTTTAAATCCTTATGATCGTTCAGCAGCCATGAGAACATTGGCAGAACTACATATATACGGACAAGGGTACATACCTCCAACAGGAGCAGCAGAAAGGAATGATATAGGAAAATGGGAGAAGAGCTACTTAAGAAAAATAAACGATTTGGCAGAGATTAAAGAAACCATAAAGAAAAAGAAACATAAAGATGAATTTGACAAAATGTTTCTGGAGGATGTGGACTTTTTTATGGAAATGGCTTGGAGAGCCTATGATACCCTTAGAGAATCGCGATATAAAGTGCTCTGTAAAGCGGCTGAAAGTTTAAAGCCCATATGCCATCATGACTATACATATCATAATATTATTATCAGTAAAGAAGGACAGATAAATATAATTGACTTTGATTACAGCTGCCATGAATTGCCCAGCTATGATATAGCTGCCGTCATACAAAGAGTAATGAGGAGATTTTCATTCAATATAGATATAGCTATGGATATGCTCATGGATTATGACAGAGTCAGGCCTATTACAGATGATGAGCTTATGCTGATACTATCCCTTTCTGAATTCCCCCAGCGATTCTGGAGGGTAACCGATAGATATTACAGCGGTAAAACCCAAAGGTCAAAGAAAAAATTCATAAAGAAATATTATGAAGTAGTGGATGATAAAGCCTTTATGCTGGATTTTGTAAACAATTTGCGCAATATTATAACCTAAGTCGAAAAAAAACTCCTGTCACCCCAAATATATGGAGCACATACAATGTAGTATAACTTCCAATAGTTTAGGGGTGATGACACTGTGACCATTAAACCAGGTGATATTGTAGGAAGAAAATCCTATGGTTGTGATGTAATATTCAAGGTATGCGATATAGAAGAAAATAGAAGTGAAGGGAAGACTGTTCTCCTGAAGGGTATAAATGTAAGGCTTCTGGCAGATTCGCCAGAAACAGACCTAGTGCTAATGTCAGAGGAAGAAGTAGAAAAGGATAGACAAGTTTTTGCAAGGAGATTTAAAGCATCCGGCAAAATCATGACAAGCAAAAAAAGGGGAAGCCTAAGTAGACAAGGGGCATATGGATTTATGCAGCCTGGCAGGGTTCTTCATTTGGATGGTGACAGCGAATATCTCAAGCTTTGCTTGAAGGAATATGAAAAAATGGGCATTAAAGCCTTTGGATATGAAATAAGGGAAGAGGAGCAATACAAACATATAAAAAGGCTCCTTCGTGAAACAAAACCTGATATTTTGGTAGTGACAGGCCATGATGGATTGTTGAAGGATAGCAAAGATCTGGATGATATAAACAGCTATAGAAACTCCTACAGCTTTATTCAGTCCGTCAAAGAAGCAAGAGAAGTACAACCTTCACTAGATGAGCTTATTATCATTGCTGGTGCCTGCCAGTCTCATTATGAGGCTATTTTAGAAGCTGGAGCAAATTTTGCCAGCTCTCCCAATAGGATATTAATTCATGCTTTAGATCCTGTAAAAGCCTGTATTAAAGCAGCTTTAACACCCATAGACAAAACGTTTTCTCCGGAAGAGATTTCTAAACTCACCATATCAGGAATAAATGGAATAGGAGGACTCCAGACTAGAGGTAAATATAGGGATGGTGCTCCTAAACCTCGCTATAAATACAAGCAGGGAGGAGACATCCATGAAGTGTAGTGTATATGATTGGGAAAATTCCAAAGGCTTCTTTATGCCCATGGATGACCTGATAGGCAGAATGGCTGCTATTAATATTAGGGAAACTTTTCATATGGAAACTGCCAAATGTTTCGCTATAATCGCCAGGACAGAATTAGCCAGGAGGCTGAAGATATATGGAGGCCATGGGTGTGAAAAGCATCCTGGATATGTTCTATGCACTGAGCCCGGCCATTGTCTGGAGTTTGGTTTGCCTAATATAAATGTAAGTGAAAGCATAATGCAGGCTATCAAAGATACAAAAAACTTGATAATAACCTTCGATGAAAAGCCTATAAAAGCATATTATCATTATAGATGCGGCGGCTCTACTGAAAATTCAGAGAATGTTATAGGAAGCCGCATTACCTATTTAAGGAAGGTTTTCTGTGATTACTGTGAGGGGTATGAAGATGAAGATAAAGAAAAATTTTTCACCCTGGAAGATTTGGAGAGGTTGTTAAATGTAAAAATAGAGAGACCAAAGGATGTTTACTATAATATAAAAGGCATATTTGAAAATATGGATATTGATGATCAGGGAAGGATAAAATCCCTCGATATAGGAGGCAAATCCTTCAAAGGAACAGAGATAATGGAGAAATTAGGTCTTAATTCCACCAGGTTCAATTATATGCCTGTGAGATTTCTCATAAGCTGCATAGGAACTGGTCATGGATTGGGGCTCTGCATAACAGGAACTGAAGAGATGGCTAGAAGAGGTATGGATTATAGAGAAATTCTCAATTATTATTATACAGGTATTAAGATTGAAGAGATGGAACTTCCCGAGGAGAATAAACCTTTAAAGGGAAAGGTAATAGTCTTAGATCCTGCATCGGGTAAAGGAGACATCTATGAAGGCGTAAGCATTAAAGGTCTTAGAGAAGGGGATGTGAACCTGGATATAGCAAAGGAAATAGAAAAACTTTTAAGAGAAGCAGGAGCGAGAGTTTATCTAACAAGGACAGATAAAGACCATGTACATCTTTGTGACAGGGCAGATATTGCGAACAAGGTAAAGCCTGATTTTTTTATATCTATTTGTCAAAGCACATTTCCTAACCAAAGTGCCTCCGGAACTGAAGCCTATTACTATAGAGAAGATAATGAGGCAGCTAAATTAGGAAATATAATCCTAGATGGTTTATGCCAACAGCTTCAATGCAGAAACAGGGGACTGAGGATTGCTGATTTTTATATGCTGAAGGAAGTGAAATGCAGTACTCTTCAAATAAATCTATTGTATATGACAAATCCTGAGGATGAGAGTAAACTGGCAGATCCGGATAGAAGAAGAAAAGCTGCTGAGGCAATAGCACAAGGCATTATTAGCTATTATGAGCAGAAGGGTAAATAGCTTTCACTTATTATCTTCCACAAAATTAAGGATGTTATAAAAATTACTAAGCCTAATATGGTTTAGGGGTAAGTCCTTTAAACCATATTAGGCTTTTTTAATTGTGCATATTGATTTAGAAAATGTAATCTAGGATATGAAACTATGCCTGTATAGAACTGTCTGTCTTTACATTGTGACCATCGTTTTTAATAACAGCATTCATAACTGGAACCATGAGACCAGCTACAATAATACCTTGAAGAGGAGGAATTCCTATACCATATTTATTTGTGAAATAGGCCGCTCCGGTACCTATTATATAAGCTGCAATGTTTGCAACTCTGAAGGTCTTGAATTCAACATCCTTCAAGTTAGGCATCTTAGTCTTCCAAACAAAAAGATAATCTCCGATTATTGTACCTCCAAGAGGTGGTATGAATATACCTAAGCCCACAAGGAATGGAATGAAGAAGTTGTAAGCACCAGTTGCTGCCAAAACTGTAGCGATTAATACTCCACCGATTATATAAGGCCTTTTGTTTTCCTTATTAAAGAATTCTGAACCAGCGACACCGAAGGCATATGCAGCAGCATCGTTAGTGGTCCAGATATTAATGGTCAGTATAATCAAGGCCCAGAATATTATGCCCATCTTCAGGAAAACTTCAACTATATCGCCCTGCTGGAAAGCTATGGCACCTATGCCACCTGCAAAAACCATTATCCCATTGCCAATGAAAAATGCTAAGAGTGCTGCAATAAAGCTTATTGTTGCATTTTTTGCAAACCTGGACCAGTTTGTTACTTGAGTTCCCATGGAAGCAAATGTACCAACTATTATTGTCAAAGCTGTAGTCATAGCCATAGGCTCTGCTGAAGGTTGTATGGCAGACAGTGCAGCCCATGAACCAGCTTCCTTAACACCTAGTATAGGAACCCATATTGTAAGAATAAGAATCAAAGGAATAGCAACATAGGATACGATTTCCATTGCCTTAAATCCATATACTGCTGTAAAGCCCATTACCAAACTCCAGAATATAGCCCAGAATAAGTATGAATTGGGCATATTGAAAGCTCTCACAAATATTTCAGCAACATAAGCAGAAGATACTGCATACCATCCCAGCTGAGTTCCTCCCAGTAGGAAACCTGCCCATTTAGCCCCGCCAAGGCCCAAAGTATATCGGGATAATAAAACAGAAGTCAATCCGGTTTTGGTACCTATTACTGCCATGACGGCAACATAAATACCCAATATCAAGTTTCCTACAATCATAGCCCATAGGAATCTGTTAAGTCCGAAGGATGCAGCTACCTGCCCTCCTGCCACCATAGTAGGGCTGAAGAATGTACAGCCCAAGAGCACTGCTGACAAAGATAATAAGCCTACACGAGCACTTTGAGGCACATGATCCAATGGATAATCCTTATCAATGATTTGATTATTGTTTTCAGCCATGAATAAACCTCCTTTTTTCATAATATGAAATCAAAATGCCGTAACGTGAAATTAGTTAATTATATTCTATATATTCATAAAATTTCCTCTTTTTTTTAGAAAATATTTTGTCATAATTTACAACATTTCTTGACAGTATTATTGAACAATAAAACAAGTGGTGATATAATCTTTTCAGATTATGAAATTGCTTTATGAACATACTATAGATTTATCGAAGGGAGTAAAATCATGGAACAACAAAATGATAACAACGGCAAGGGTTTGATAAAATCAGTGCAAAAAAGCTTAAAAATACTAAAATATATAATAGATTCGGATGATGAAGTGAATCTTTCTGATTTGGAAAAAGCTTTAGGCTATAATGTGAGTACAATACATCATTTATTAAAAACACTTATGGAAGAAGGATTTGTTAGTCAAAACAAGGCTACAAGGAAATATGACATAGGTCCGGAAATATTCTTCGCATGGATTGGAGGCAGAAGACCAGAAAAATATTTCTCCAGAGTTACTCCGATTCTGGAGGAGTGTGTAGATATAACTGGCGAGACTACCAATCTCTTTATTAGGGACGATGATGAAGCTGTATGCATGACAGGCTGCGAGTCCAAAAAAACACTCAGAGCATATTTGAAGATTGGAAGAAGAATTCCTCTTCATTGTACAGCTGCAGGGAAAGCTTTTTTAATAAACCATAAACCTGAAGAACTGAAAAAGTATATGAGCGATACAACAAAAGACTTGAAAAGCCTTATTGAAGAATTGAAAATCTCTCGAGAAAGAGGTTATACTCTTGAAGACAATGACTATGAAGATATGATAACAGCGATTGGGGTGCCTGTACTAGATAATGACGGAAGAGTAATTTGCACAATATCAACCATTGCGCCAAGCACAAGGATGGATGAAGAAAAAATTCAATTTATCTCAGACCATCTGATAAAAGCCTCGAAAAAGATAACGGAAGCCATGAGAGGAACATTCTACTAACCTTGGATAACACCAAGGTTTTATTTTGTTTAAATTTATATAAAGGAGAAGGAATTTTCTGATAAATATAGAATATGGATACTATATTTCGTAATATAATATATAAATTTCATATAGTGAAAGGGATGAATAAATTTGAATTTAATAATCCGCAACGCAAAGCTTAGAAACAGAGAGGGTCTATGGGATATAGCAGTAAAAGACGGCAAAATAACAGGAGTAGATAAAGACATTCCTCAGAAAGCAGCAGAAGAAATAGACGCAGGAGGAAAGCTTACTGTGCCTTCTTTCATCGATCCTCATATTCACCTTGATAAAGTGAATATTGTAGAAGTGGTAAGACCAAATGTATCAGGCACATTGAGAGAAGCTATAGAAATTATATGGGACAAAAAAGCCAAATACACCACAGAAGATATTGTAGAAAGGGCAGGAGATGTCATAAAGAGAGGGGCTTTGAATGGCACCACAAGGATGAGAACCCATGTAGATGTAGATACCATAGGAGGGTTAAAACCTTTAGAAGGTGTACTTGAAGCCAAGAAAAGATTTAAAGACATAATGGACATTCAAACTATTGCATTTCCACAGGAGGGGATTCTCAAGGATCCAGGCTGTGAGAAGCTAATGTGGGAAGCTATGGAGATGGGTGCAGACCTGGTAGGCGGTATGCCTGCAAATGAAAATACTCCTGATGACAGTAGAAGACATATAGAGATATGCTTTGATATAGCAGAAAAATATGATGTTGATGTTGACATGCATGTTGATGAAACTGATGACCCCTTCTATAGGACTTTAGAAATGCTTGCAGACGAGACCATAAAAAGAGGATGGCAGGGAAGAGTCACAGCAGGCCATACCTGTGCCTTGGCAGCCTATGATGATCACTATGCTGACTATGTGATAGAAAAAGTTAAAAAAGCAGGTATAAACATGATAACTAATCCTGTAACAAACCTTATGCTTCAGGGTAGAAACGACAAGCAGCCTGTAAGAAGAGGCATTACCAGGGTTAAAGAATTACTGGAAGCTGGTGTCAATGTAAGCTTCGGACAGGATTGCGTTAAGGATACCTTCTATCCCTTCGGCAGTGCAGATATGCTTCAAGTTGCATTGGTTACAGCACATGCAGCCCATATGAGCCTGCCACATGAAATAGAAAAGGTATTTGACATGATAACATATGATGCGGCAAAAGTATTAAGGCTTGAAAATTATGGCTTAGAGGAAGGAAAGGACGCAGACATAGTTATACTTGATTGTTATACAGTAAATGATGCTATAAGGCTTCAGCCAGCAAGATTATATGTGATAAAAGGCGGCCAGGTCATTGCGAAAAATGAATACAAAAGAGAATTATGTCTCTAGACTTGCTACTCGAAACTAATAATTTTAACACCGAGGACATTCCGCACCAAGTAATAATAATCTGTGGCGGTGGAAAATCCATACATTTTCCCATACATTAAATGGAGGTGAAAGAAATGACATTTAAGTATGTTGGCAAAAGCTGTACCAGAAATGACGGCGTAGAAAAGACTACAGGAAGAGCCTTATTTGTAGCAGATATGAAATTCCCCGGAATGCTTCATGCCAAAGTACTTCGGTCACCCTATGCCCATGCAAAAATAAAGAGCATTGATACCAGTGAAGCCTTAAGACAACCGGGAGTTTTTGCAGTGCTGACAGGAGAAGATGTACCGGGACCCTTCGGAGTTGCTATAGCTGATCAATATCCCATAGCAAGAAACAAGGTCAGATATGCGGGAGAGCCTGTAGCTGCAGCTATAGCCATAAACGAAAGAACTGCACATGAGGCTTTGAAGCTGGTGAAGGTTGAATATGAACCTCTGCCCTTTGTCATACATCCAAAGGACGCAGCATCAGAAGGAGCACCCATAATCCATGAGAATCTTATGAATTATCATGTAGCACCCTATGTAAATCCAGTAGGTAAGAACATTTATCAACATTTTAAAGTGAGAAAAGGGGACATTGAAGAAGCTTTCAATAAAGCAGATGTGGTAGTGGAAGCCGAAACCTGGTTTCCCTATATACACCATGTTCAATTGGAGCCCCATTGTGCCATTGCCCAATACAATCTGGACGATTCCATGATAATGTATTCAACAACACAAGCTCCTTTTGTAGTCCAAAGCTGCATGCAAGAGCTTCATGGAATGCCTTTGAGCAAGATTCAAGTTGTGGCTCCCTATATAGGAGGAGGCTTCGGAGGCAAGTCTGATATAACCATCGAAGCATTGGTATCCTGCCTGGCAAAGGCTGTACCCGGCAGCTTTGTAAGACTGCTTCTAACCAGAGAAGAAATGTTTATAGGCACCACCTTAGGCAGAGGAGGCTATTGCAAATATAAGGTAGGAGTTTCAAAGGAAGGCAAGATACTTGCTATGGAGGGGGAAAGCTACCTGGGAAGCGGCGGCAATGCAGATTATGCGGTAAATATAGTTACAGGTATGGGTCTGGCAGGAACAGGACCCTATGAAGTACCCAATCTGAAGCTGGATGTTTACGGTGTATACACTAATACCCCACCTATAGGGGCCTCCAGGGGTTATGGACATCCGGAGGTTCATCTGCCAGTTGAGAGGCTTCTGGAGAAAGCTGCAAGAAAACTGGGTATGGACCCGGCAGAATTCAGGCTAAAGAATCTTTTGGCAGAAGGAAAAGTCAATGGTATAGGCCAAGTCATGAAACATGGAAACGGCAATGTGGTTCTCTGTGCCCAAAAAGTTGCTGAAGAGCTGTACAAATCTCCGAAACCGGACAAGGGAGAAAATATAATGGTAGGAAGGGGCATGGCTGCCTACATGAAAACACCATGCATGCCTACCAATGTTCAATCCAGCGTATATTTGAAGCTCAATGTTGATGGCAGTGTTACCCTTGCTACAGGAGCAATAGAAATGGGACAGGGAACATATACGGCTTTAGCTCAAATAGTGGCTGAAGCTTTGGATATACCCTATGAAAAAGTAAATGTTACAAATAAAGTTGACACCCTCATATCCCCTTATGAATGGCAGACTGTAGCCAGCCATGGCACATGGGGAACAGGAAATGCAATATTATTGGCCGCAGAAGATTTGAAATCAAAACTGAAAGAATCAGCATCAAAGGTCTTTGACACAGATGTGAAAAATATAAAGATAGAGGGAGATAAGCTTATCTATAATGATAAGGTTCTTAAATGGGGAGATTTAGCTTTAGGATATAAAAATCCTGATGGATCTGCTCTTACAGGACCTGTTATAGGAGAAGGTCATTTTGTACCAAAAGGTGTACAAAATCCGGATCCAGAAACGGGACAAGGGAATGCGGCTGCCGACTGGACCTTTGGCTGTGTAGGAGTTGAACTGGGAGTTGACAAAACAACAGGGGAGATACATATATACAGATTATTGAACACCATAGATGCAGGGACAATTGTCAATCCTCAGGTAGCTAGAGATCAGGTTCTTGGAGGCATGACCATGGTATTGGGCTCCACATTGACTGAAGGTATTGTTTTCTCGGAAGACAAGGGAAATATTAGAAATAATAACCTGGTGGACTATAAAATTATAGGAATCGAAGATATGCCGGAAGAAGTGCTGATAAACTTTGTTGAAACACCGGAAGAATCGGGACCCTATGGAGCCAAGGGAATAGGAGAGCACGGAGCTGTGGGACCGGCACCTGCAATCTTGAATGCCATATATGATGCAACCGGTAAAGACTTCTATGAACTTCCTGTGACTGCCGAAAAAATTATGATGGCACTGGAAGGGGGAAAATAGGATGATACCTAATGTAGAATATAGAAGACCCAAAACTCTTGAAGTAGCATTGGAATACATGAAAAAAGAAGGCTCTGTTGCTTTGGCAGGAGGTACTGATGTAGTAGTCAACATGAGAGAAGAAAAACTTCTGCCCCAACTCCTTGTAGACTTGAAAGATTTGGAGGAACTGAAAGGAATACGAGAAATCCCTGAAGGCATATGGATAGGTGCACTGGAACCGGTTCAGAAAGTTGTAGAGAATCCTCTTATAGCACCCTATACTGCTTTAGTGGAAGGAGCAGGTTCCATCGGCTGTCTTGAGATAAGATATAGAGCCACAATAGGAGGCAATATCTGCAATGGATCTCCCAGCGCAGACTCATTGCCTGGCCTTCTTGTATATGATGCTCTGGCAGTTATAGCATCAGACATGGGCGAAAGAAAAACAAGTCTCGAATCTTTATTGCTGGGACCAGGCAAGGTAGATCTGAAAAAGGGTGAAATACTTAAAGGAATAATACTGCCTAAAGCAAAGGATTGCTCTAAGAGCAAATACTACAGAAGAACCAGAGTGAAGGGCATGGATTTATCAGGAGTAAGTGTAGCTGTATATGCAGAAAACATTGGAATAGAAGGTGAAAGCCAAATAAGGATTGCTTTGGGAGCAGTGATGCCAACAGTAGCGAGAGCTAGGAGAGGTGAAGCCCTATTGGCAGGCAAGAAGCTCACAGACCAACTTATTGATGATGCAATAGACGAAATATTAAAAGATGTAAACCCCAGGAAGGGAAGCCTTAGAGCAAATCCCGAGTATAAAAAGAAAATGGTGAGTGTATTAATTAAGAAAGCCCTCTCCGAAATAAAAGGAGGTGTCTCCTATGAAGCATAGCATCAAAGTAAATATAAATGGCCAATTATATCTGGAAGAAGTAGAAACAAGCATGACTCTTCTTCAATTCATAAGAGATAAAGTGGGACTAACAGGTACTAAATCAGGATGCGAAAATGGCGAATGCGGAGCATGTACGGTAATAATGAACGGAAATCCAGTGAGATCCTGCATCATACTGGCAGTGGAAGCAGACGGGGCAGAAATAATAACAGTGGAAGGATTGGGAGAAAAGGATAAGCTTCACCCATTGCAGCAAAGCTTTATAGAAACAGGAGCTGCTCAGTGCGGTTTCTGTACTCCGGGAATGTTAATGGCGGGTAAAGCCCTTCTTGATAAAAAGAAAAATCCAAGCAATGAAGATATAACAGAAGCCTTAGGAGGACATTTATGCAGATGTACTGGGTACAAATCCATAAGCAAAGCGGTGGAGGTTGCCCTATCAAAAAATAATAGAAATTAATTGAATTAAACTAAGGAAATGGAATCGGTTTATATATAAGAGTATTTTGGAGGGACAGACAACGAAATGTTGTCATGTCCCGTTTTTTCTATCTGCGGCTCAAATTTCCACGAAAAATATGTTTGACTTAATAATACACCATCTGATATAATATTTAACCCCAATTTGACATATTCTATAATATATGATAAAATATTAGATGTTGGGAAGGAAGGTGATTTTTATGGCCTCAAAAAACAGCCTATCCCTCATCAAAAGGAATGTTGACAATCATGTTGGGGAAAGAGTGGTGCTTAAAGCCAATAAGGGTCGAAAGAGAATATCAATAAGGGAAGGTGTAATTGAAAAAACTTACCCTAGCATATTCGTTGTACGAATAGATAGTGATGTTACTGAAGACGCGGGCAGAGCAGTTTCTTATAGTTATTGTGACATTTTAACGAATTCAATAGAAGTTTATCTTCATAAAGACAATATGAAAATAGGATGTATGTAAAAATAAATGACTCCAAAAGGAGTCTTTTATTTTTTGTAATTTATGTAAAAACCCGTATTGCATACAGTATACAATATATAATATAATTAAGTTATTATATTTATTTATTGAAAGAGGGGTTAGAATGCCGGATGAAATACTTAAAGGCATAGACAAAGAAATAGAAGATATTTTCTACTCCATGATTAAGGTAAAAAGTGACACAAATACTATATACGAAAAAAATATGGAAGGCTTTTATAAAGAATTTTTCCACAGCATTGAATACTTTAAACAAAGACCTGATTATTATGGATTTTATCCCATAGATAAAGACCCTTTAGGAAGAACTGTCTTTTGGGCTTTAGTCAAAGGAACAGGGAAAGATACCATCATACTTATAAATCATTATGATGTTGTTGATGTTGAAGATTTTAAAACATTGAAAAGCTATGCTTTTTCGCCCAAGGAACTGGAGAGAGAGCTCTTATCCATTAAAAAAGACTTGTCAGAGGAAGCCAGAGAAGACTTGGATAGCGGTGATTACATATTCGGAAGAGGCACCGCTGATATGAAAGCAGGAGCCGCAATTCAATTAGCTTTACTAAAAAGATATACAAAGCTAAAAAATCTAAATGGGAATATCCTATACTTATCCGTACCCGATGAAGAAAATCTGTCCGCCGGCATGAGAGGGGCTCTTGAACTTTTAGATCAACTAAAACAACGATTTGATTTGGAATATATGCTTACAATAAACTCAGAACCCCATCAAAGGGTTAAAAAGGATACTGGTATAATATCAGAAGGTTCTGTAGGAAAGATTATGCCTTTTATCTATGTTCGCGGCTTCCTGTCCCATGCAGGTAAGGTTTTTGAAGGATTTAATCCTGTGAGTCTACTGGCTAGGATTGTAAGCAAAACAGAATTAAATCTGGAACTATCAGACTTTATACAAAACGAGGCTTCTCCTCCGCCTACCTGGCTGCATTTTAAAGACAGCAAGACCCACTATGATGTTTCCATGCCTCTGGGTGCCTATGGTTATATGAGTGTGCTGACTTTGGATAAGGATCCTATAGTAATGATTAATGCTATAAAGAAATTATGTATGGAAGCTTTTTCGGAATTGATAGATTATATGAATATGGAGTACAAGAAGTTCTGCCATAATATTAACAGAATATATAATCCTCTGCCTTGGAAGCCCAAGGTTGTAACATACAAAGAACTCTATGATGAAGCAAATGAGAATTATCCGGATGTTTTCATCCAGAATTATAATAAAGCATTAGCAGCAGCAGAAAGAAAAGTGATGATGGGGCAGAAATCTATGGCAGATATAAATTTTGATCTGGTTGAGAGGATATTTGACTTCATAGATGATTTGTCTCCTCGGGTTGTTATAGGACTAGCTCCTCCATATTATCCAAATGTATCTAATTTTAACATTGAGAAACTTGATATCAGGATCAAAAACATATCTGATGATATCATCAGATATGCAATGGAGGAATTCCAGCAGCCTTATGAAAGGGAATACTTTTTTACAGGCATTTCTGATCTAAGCTACACCTCTATAAAAAATGGAGAGGAAGTTGCTCAAAGCTTGAAAGGCAATATGCCTTTATATGGTTCGATTTATTCGATACCTTTTGATAAAATAGAAAAATGTTCAATGCCTTGCATCAACATAGGACCATGGGGAAAGGATTTCCACAAATTAACAGAAAGGGTTTTAAAGGAAGACTTGTTTTATAGAACCCCCAGAATACTTAATCATGTCATATTTTCTTTAATCGTATGACAAAAGGAAAGGCTTCTATTTAGAACACTCAAGGATGCCTTTCTTGAAAGAATTATAGAAAATTTTGAAAGGAGTACTTTCATGATAAAATACAAAACTTTAAAGGATCATGTGTATGACTATATATCTGCCAAGATAAATGATGGCAGTCTTAAACCTAATGAAAGGATAAGCGAAAATAGAATAAGCGAAGATTTAGAAGTTAGCAGAACTCCTGTGAGAGAAGCTTTATTGCAACTTGCTAATGAAGGGTATTTGGAGAAAAATCCAAGAAGAGGCTTTATAGTGAAAGAACTGACCCTTGAAAGAGTAAAACGTATTTATGCTATAATAGGATGCTTAGAAGCCCTGGCTGCTTCATTAGCAGTAGATCGAATGACAGATAAGGAACTTAAAGAAATGGAAAGCGTTATAGAGGAAATAGACAAGACTATAAATGATAGGGACTATAACAATTATTATAAACTACAGATGAAGTTCCATGATATATTTATTGAAGTTGCTGATAATGAAGAACTATCCCGGTTATTGTCATCTTTGAAGAGAAATTTTATCAGACAGACCTATTTTACAGAAAAAGAACAGGTAGATACATTGTTTAAGGTGGTTCAAGATACCCATAATGAGCATAAAGAAATTTTTAGACTTTTTAAAGAAAAAAATAAATCTGAATTGGAAAGGTACTTAAAAGAAGTACATTGGAATGTCAGATATGCTCAATATGATTCAATACTGTAGCTAATATCCAACAATTTCTGAACAAAAAAAGTGTCCTGCAGATTAATTCTGCAGGACACTTTTTTGTTCAGAAATAAAATAACTTTATATTCAGAATAATTGTTGAATATTCAGAATAGAAATATTATAATGAAAATATATTATATATTGTATACAATATATAATATATTAAATATAACATATAGAAAGGAAGGTGTAACAATGAAGGTAGGTAGTCAGTCGATGGTGGACAAGATTCAAACTATCGTCATCAAACATGCGAGAGACGCTTACATAAGTCAAGAATACCTAAAAGACAATTGGGAGAAATGGGGATTCTTCAGCTGCCCTGACTACGAAAAATGCGTAGAAGAGTATGATGCCTTTGAAGCACTTATAAGAAAATTAGTACCAGAAGTTATAAGTCTCCCAAAAGACTCGGAAGCAGGACTGGATTCTATTTACACTCACGATTCTGTTAAGTTTACTAAAAAAGGTGCAATAATTCTTAACATGGGTAAAAAGGCTCGAAAAAACGAGCCCAAAGCCATGAAGGCTTATCTTCAAAGCATTGGGGTTCCTATTTTAGGGGAAATCACTGGTACTGGTACCGTAGAAGGCGGCGATGTGCTTTGGCTGGAGGATAACAGAGTAGCAATTGGTAGAGGTTATAGAACCAATGATGAAGGGATAAGGCAATTTAAAGAAATAGTAAAAGATATAGTAGATGAAGTTATAGTTGTGCCTATGCCTCATGGAAACAATGAGGAAGAATGCTTACATCTCATGTCTGTTATAAGTCCTATAGACAAGGATTTGGCAGTAGTATACTCTAGATATATGCCGGTATTTTTCAGGCAGATGCTTATACAGAAAGGGATAAAATTAATTGAAGTAATAGACGATGAATACATGCCTTTAGGATGCAATGTATTAACTATTGAGCCGAGGAAAGTTGTGATACTTAAAGGAAATCCGGACATTAAAGAAAAACTTATTAAAGAGGGTGTTGAAGTTCATGAATATGAAGGGCAGCACATATCTCTTCCGGGCAATGGTGGACCAACTTGTATGACAGCGCCTTTATATAGAATATAAAAATATAGGAGGTTGCTGAAATGACATTTCTTGAATTGGTTGAGGTTATAGTTTGGGATTATATGTGGGGGACGCCGCTAATAGTAATAATTCTTGCTACGGGTCTATTCTTAACTATAAAATCAGGCTTTTTTCAATTCAGATTTCTTGGTTATGCTTTAAAAGAAGCCATGAAGAAGATCTTAAAACAAGATGATGATTCAGGTGCTGGTGTAGTATCACCCTTTGAAGCCATGAGTGTTGCCATTGGTACTACTGTTGGAGTCGGTAATATTGGTGGAGTAGCTACCGCCATTGCCTTCGGTGGACCTGGAGCAGTATTTTGGATGTGGGTGGCAGGTATATTGGGTCAAGTTATAAAAATGGCTGAAATAACATTGGCTGTGCACTATAGATCTAAAAATGATGATGGTACTGCCTATGGAGGCCCTAACTATTATATGAAAAAAGGTATTGGAGAAGAAAAAAATAAAAAAGGGCTATATAAGTTTTTGAGTCTTCTTTTTGCTTTTGGTTTTCTAGTTGGTTTTTTCATCAATATTCAAACCTATACAGTATCTGAAGCTATTGGTAATACTTTTGACATCAGCATGGTAACTGTAGGTGTAATATTTACTATCATGCTATATATAATGATTGCTGGGGGCTTACCTTCGTTAGGTAAAATTGCTTCGGTGCTTGTTCCGTTTATGTGTTTGTTTTACATATTAGGAGGACTATTTATTATATTAAAGAATATTGGTGAACTTCCACATGCTTTCGGACTCATATTTGGAAGTGCCTTTTCTGGTACTGCAGCAATGGGAGGTTTTGCAGGAGCAGCTTTTTCTCAAGCCATAAAGGTAGGTATGGCTCGGTCTGTATTCAGTAATGAAGCTGGTTGGGGGACTTCACCTATGGTTCACGCTTCCTCAAAGACAGATCATCCTATGAAACAAGGGATACTAGGTGTGTTCGAAGTTTTTGTAGATACTATAATAATTTGTTCAATAACAGCATTGATTATAATAGTTACAGGTCAATGGTCATCAGGCTTAGATGGAGCCACATTGACACTAAGCGCTTTTGAAGTGGGATTGGGCAGGTTTGGGAGGATAATACTTGCTGTAGGAACTTTCTTGTTTGGAGTTACCACTTCTTCAGGATTATATGCACAGATGGAAGTAATAGTAAGATATTTAATAGGGGATACACCAAAAAAGAATCTTATACTAAATCTATATAAATGGCTTTATCCTCTTCCAAGTTTAGCTTTAGTATTAATAGCTATATATTATGAATATCCTGGTACCCTTGTATGGGTGTTCTCTGATGCTTCTACTGCATTACCCATATTTGCCAATATAGTTGCTTTGTTTATACTGGCACCTAGATTTGTAGAACTCCTTAATGATTATAAAGCACGATACATGGGTATAGGGAAGGTCGATCCAGAATTTAAAGTATTCTACGAGGATGGGACAAAAAATCTTGACCAAGACTTAACCAATGAAAAGGGTTTTACTATTCAATCATAAATAAAAAACGATATTTAGGGAGGCAGAAAAATGTTTAAAAATGTAATTGTGAGGAGACCAGGAAGATCTCTAGTTAATGGTATAGCTTCTGAGGATTTAGGCAAGCCCATATACGAAAAGGCTATAAAGCAGCATGAAGCATACGTGGAAGCATTAAAAAAATGTGGTGTAGAGGTTACAATTCTTGAAGCTGATGAGAACTATCCTGATTCATGCTTTGTGGAAGATCCTGCAGTAGTAACAAAAAAATGTGCCATAATCACAAATCCGGGAGCAAAAACAAGAAAAGGGGAACAAATATCAATAAGAAAAGTGTTGGAAAAATTCTATGAAAATATAGAAGAAATCAAAGATCCAGGCACTCTTGAAGGCGGAGATGTAATGATGGTGGGAGATCATTTTTATGTAGGTCTTTCAGCTAGAACCAATGAGGAAGGAGCAAGACAATTTATTGAAATATTAAGAAGGTATGGTTATGATGGAACAATGGTTCCCCTTAGAAAAGTATTACACTTAAAAACAGGTCTTGCTTATCTGGAAAACAACAATTTGCTTGTAGCAGGAGAATTTGTTGATAGTCCAGTGTTTGAGAAGTTTAATAAAATAGTAATTGATGAAAAGGAAAGCTATTCAGCAAACTGCATATGGGTAAATGGAAAGGTTATAGTGCCTGCAGGTTACGAAAAAACTAAGAAAGCTATAGAAGATTTGGGATATGAAGTTATTGAAGTAGATACTTCGGAATATAGAAAGGTAGACGGCGGCTTGAGCTGCTTATCTTTAAGATTCTAGAATCATTTTTCAATGTATTTTAAATTAGCAAACAAGAACCAATCGTTAAGATTGATTCTTGTTTGCTTTGTAGAGTTATTATTATATTTTATTGACAATAATATAAAAAATTTTTTATTCTCTCACATAAATTTTTATACATACAATGCATAAAACTTGAAATTGCTATATTGTGAAATGCATAAATGACAAGGGTACACATTGATAAAATTATGTCAATGTTTTATTAGTTCAAAAATTCTGTTAAATAAATATGCAACAAATAACACATAATGACTTGCATTACAATTTGTGTAAATTTACCCTACTTGTTATAATTGCAAATAAAGTATATACTTGAGGCAAATAAAGTAAATTATCAACAGAATTTAGAAAGGAGCAATATAAATGGGTGATGATATACACAGAGGCTTTTTGAATATCACTTCAGAAATAGGAAAACTTAATGCTGTTTTTCTACATAAGCCTGGAAAAGAATTAGAAAGGCTTACCCCTGAGTATTTACGCCAATTATTGTTTGACGATATACCTTGGTTGAAACAAATGAGAATAGAACATGATGAATTTGCAAATGTACTCAGGGAAAGAGGAGCTCAGGTTCTGTATGTAGAAGACCTTCTGGCAGAAGTACTGAAAGATAAGGAAGTAAGAAAAAACTTTATTTATGACTTGCTTAAACAGTCTAAAATAGACAGTCTGGAGCTTCATCAGGTTTTGTTTGACCATCTGTATAATAGAACTCCTGAAGAACTGGTAGAGGTTTCTATAGCAGGATTGCAGAAAAAAGATGTCCACTTTGAAGACAGAGAATATAGTTTGACAGACTACATAGATGCAGATTATCCTTTATATATAAATCCTATTCCAAATTTATACTTTATGAGAGATCCTGCAGCAGTAATAGGTAACGGCATAAGCATAAACTCTATGCATACAGATGCAAGACGCAGGGAACCAATGCTCATAAAATACATATATGAAAATCATCCTTTATTTAATAAGGCTGAATCACCTCTTTGGTATGACTACACTATACCTCACAGTTTAGAAGGTGGGGACATGCTGGTGCTTAGCAAGGAAGTTGTAGCAATAGGTTGTAGTGAAAGAACATCTCCCCAAGGCATAGAAATATTGGCAAGAAATCTTTTCTCAGGCATGAAGGAATTAAGAGAGATTATCGCGGTTAGAATACCACCTATAAGAGCATTTATGCATCTTGATACAGTATTTACAATGATAGATTATGACAAGTTTACCATTTATCCAGGAATCCAGGACAGAGTAGAGGTTTATAGGCTAACAAGAGGAAAAAATAACGGAATTACAGTAACGCCGGAAGTTGATTTGGTTGATACTTTGAAAAAATCGCTCAGGGTTCCTACCATTAGACTGATAGAAAGCGGTGGAGGTGATGCCATAACTGCAGCCAGAGAGCAATGGAATGACAGCACCAACACATTGGCAATAGCACCAGGTGTAGTTGTGACATACAGCAGAAACGAAGCTTCCAATGAAGTTTTAAGAAAAAATGGCATAGAAGTAGTAGAGATTGACGGCTCCGAACTTGTTAGAGGCAGAGGCGGCCCAAGATGCATGAGCATGCCACTGGCCAGGGAAGAAATATGATATTAGAACTCAGAGCTCAGAGCTCAGAAATTAGAACTATGAGCAAAGAACTATGAATTAAGAACTCAGAACTCAGAAAAAAACAGTCTAAATCCGTGGGATTGTGCCGTGTTAATCCGTGTTCTTAAAAAAGACCCTAGAGAAATACACAATGTTATGGCTAGAGACTAGCGACTAGAGACTAGAGACTGATCTAAGAGGAATACCCAAGTCCATGACTAGAGACCAGCGACCAGAGACTAGAGACTGATCTAAGAGGAATACCCAAAATTCACGTATCACGTGTCAGGACACTAAAGAAATACCCAAGGCAACGCAGCACGAGTCAAGACCCTAAAGAAATACCATAAAGTATATTTAAGGAGGAACACAAAAATGGCAGTTAATTTAAAAGGAAGAAGCTTTTTAACATTAATGGATTTCACCCCTTCAGAAATAAGGTACTTACTGGATTTGGCTCATGATCTGAAGGCAAAAAAGAGAGCAGGGATATACAACTATCTTCTTAAGGGTAAGAATATAGTTCTCCTGTTTGAAAAAACATCAACAAGAACCAGATGTGCTTTTGAAGTAGCGGCATTAGAAGAAGGAGCTCATGTTACATATTTAGATCAGAACAGCTCACAGATGGGGAAAAAAGAATCTTTAGAAGATACAGCAAAGGTACTGGGCAGATTTTATGATGGTATAGAATACAGAGGATATGAACAGTCTGTGGTAGAAGACTTGGCAAAATATTCAGGAGTTCCTGTCTGGAATGGACTTACTGATATAGATCATCCAACTCAGATTCTTGCTGATATGCTGACCATAGAAGAACATGTGGCAAAACCATTGAACAAGGTAAAGGTTGTATTTGTTGGAGATACAAGAAACAATATGTCCTATGCATGGATGTATGGCTGCGCTAAGATGGGAATGCACTTTGTAGCCTTAGGACCAAAGGAACTATGGCCAGAAGAAGAAATAATGCAGCAAGTTAGAACAGTTGCTCAAGAAACTGGAGCTGTAATTGAAGTATCTGATGATATTGATGTAGCAGTAAAGGATGCAGATGTAATATACACAGACGTATGGGCTTCCATGGGAGAAGAAGACAAAATACCTGAAAGAGTTAAACTCCTCTCATCATACCAGGTTACAATGGATATGCTGAACAGAACAAATAACCCTGATGTTTTATTCATGCATTGTTTGCCTGCTTTCCACGACTTTGAAACAAAGATGGCAAAAGAAATGAAAGATAAGGGCTACGACATAAGAGAAGTTACCGATGAAGTATTTCGCAGCAGACATTCTGTAGTTTTTGATGAAGCAGAAAACAGAATGCATACAATAAAAGCTGTAATTGTTGCCACATTATAAGCGAAAAACATTGGAAAAAAGTATTAATAAAATTGATTAATAACAAAATATAACTATATAATAAAAGGTTTTTTGTTAATATAATACAAAGGAAAAAAACCTCTTATATAGAATATGTTTTATGCATATTCTAAGGATAGAATTACTGATAAATTTGATGAGGAGAGAAAAAAATGAGCGCAACAAAAGTTGTAATAGCATTGGGAGGAAATGCCCTCCAGGAAGCTGGTACTCCTGCAACTGCCGAAGCTCAACTGGAAGTTGTAAAAAAGACTGCAGGATATATAGCTGAGATAAGTGAAAAAGGATATGAGATTGCAATTGCACACGGAAACGGACCTCAGGTAGGAAGAATACTGCTTGCTTCTGAGACCGCATCCTCTGTGACACCTGCAATGCCTTTCGATGTATGCGGAGCCATGAGCCAAGGCTATATAGGATATCATATACAGCAAGCATTGAAGCATGAGCTTGCAAAGAAAGGCAAAAATACTCCTGTAGTTACTTTGGTTACTCAGGTAGTTGTAGATAAAGATGATCCTGGTTTCAAGAATCCTACAAAACCCATTGGACCTTTCTATAGCGAAGAAGAAGCTAAAAAAATAGCTGCTGAAAAAGGCTATGTAATGAAAGAAGATGCAGGCAGAGGCTGGAGAAGAGTAGTTGCTTCACCTACTCCCGTAAAGATTGTGGAATTAGACTCTGTAAAGAGGCTTTGGGATTCAACTATAGTCATCACTGTAGGCGGCGGAGGAATACCTGTTATAGAAAAGGAAGACGGATCCTTGGAAGGAATCGCAGCCGTAATAGACAAGGACTTAGCAGCAGAGAGATTAGCTGAAGATGTGGATGCTGATGTATTGATGATTCTTACAGAAGTTGAAAAGGTATCAATAAACTTCAATAAACCAAATCAACAAAATTTATCATCAATGACGGTTGCAGAAGCTGAAAAGTATATCGAAGAAGGACACTTCGCGCCGGGTAGCATGCTTCCAAAGGTTAGAGCAGCGATTAACTTTGCAAAATCAAAACCGGGCAAGAAGGCTATAATTACTTCTCTTTACAAGGCTGTTGACGCCTTGGAAGGAAAAGCTGGTACAGTAGTAACTATGTAGTCTGCCACAAAACATCTTGAATGAAATAGGCTGACCTTATAGCTCTGATTAATGAGCTGTAGGAAAGCCTATTTTTTTATTCTTAATATTTGCAAAAAGACATGTAACAAAATATGTTAGCATAGATTAATTATATATTATAGCTAATAAAAAAACTTAAAATCCGGCGGCTTTTTATATAGAGTACACAAAGGAAAAATTCTAATATTATAGAATTTTAATAATAATCTGACATATAAGTAATGATGACTATTGATATTATTCATTTATTTTGAATAATGGAGGTGGGTATTTTTGAAGAAGTTCCAATATGTTAAACCATCAACCTTAGATGAAGTAGCTGATATACTCCTTAAATATGGAGAGGAAGCCAGGATATTAAACGGAGGTACAGACCTTCTGGTCAGAATGAGAGACAAAATGATAACACCTGGTGTAGTAGTGGATATAAAAGCTATTCCAGAGCTCAAGGAGCTAAAATATACAAAAGAAGAAGGGCTGTATATAGGTGCTGCAGTTACTATGAATGAAGTTATCTGCAGCAAAATTGTCTTGGAAAGATATAGAATACTGGCAGAGGCAGCCCATGAGGTAGGTTCCTATCAATTGAGGAACAGGGCTACCTTGACTGGAAATGTCTGCAATGCTTCACCTTCAGGGGATACCATAGCACCGCTGTATGTCCTTTCCGCCAATGTAAAAATTTTCAGTAAGGACGGTATAAGGTTGGTTCCCATTGATGAATTTATACTAGGAGTAAGAAAAATAGCCTTAAATCCAGGGGAAATCGTCATGGGATTGCAGATTCCTGACATAAAAGGCAAAAATGGCGGAGCCTATTACAAACATGCCAGAAGAAAAGATGTGGACCTTGCAACAGTAGGAGTTGCTGCTTTTTGCAATGAAGGAAAATGGAAGATAGCATATGCCGCAGTGGCTCCAAAAATTTTGAGAGGATATAAGGCCGAAGAGCTGCTCAACAATATGGAAAAGATAGATGAAGAGGCCTTGATACCTGTTATGGATGCGGCAGTTTCAGAAATATCGCCAATAAGCGACGTGAGAGCCAGCAAGGAATACAGGGTTGACATGATAAGAATAAGCTTGAAAAGAGCTGTTTTGGCTGCCTTGGAGCAATATGAACTGGGACAGGAGGGGATAATATGAAACACAATATATCCTTTACCGTAAATGGGGAAAAGGTTCATATGGAAGTAGAACCCAACAAGACGCTACTGAGAATGCTAAGAGAGGATTTGAACCTTACAGGAGCCAAGGAAGGCTGTGGCGCAGGTGAATGTGGCTCCTGCACTGTAATTGTTGACGGGAAAGCTGTGAACTCTTGCATGATGCTTGCTGTTGAAGCAGATGGAAAAGATATACTAACTGTGGAAGGATTGGCTAAGAATGGAATTCTGGATCCATTGCA
>ENA-OWOZ01000869-OWOZ01000869.1-bioreactor-metagenome-genome-assembly--contig:-NODE-869-length-33150-cov-14.446134_pt1 | contig 33150 bp, 49 predicted proteins | sample MGYA00238140_ERZ651804 | MGnify/ENA primary metagenome ERZ651804 (study PRJEB26910, sample SAMN07631232) | bioreactor metagenome | isolation source: Switchgrass digestor | place: USA: Dartmouth... | reverse complement strand
CTTTCTGTGGTCTGGCCATATTAATCACCGCCCGCTATGATCAGGTTGCCATTGTAGACTTTCCTGATCTCATTTTTAATTATGTCAATGTTGCTGTTATCGTCAGATAAATGTAGTAAGTATAGTTCCTGAACCTTACTGAGATCATTTGCCTTTAGAAACTCTACTAAATTCTCTAAACTCATATGGCTTTTCATGGTCCTGGCTACTCTATTAATGTCAACTAATCCTTGCCTTAGCATATCTTCCATAATAGACCTAACATAGTTACACTCAATAGCTAAATGTGTAAGACCTAAAAACTTATACCTGAGATAACATGTATCTGTAGCAAATAATAGTTTTTTATCATGATATCTAATTAAAAATCCTAAAGGTTCAGCTGCATCATGCTCCGTATTAAATGGTAGGACCTCAAAATCTCCTATCATTTTGGCTTTTTTAGGCGTTAAAGGTATGAATCTATGACTCACACAATTAAGAGCCTGTAAAGTCCCCTTAGAAGCGTAAACATCAATTCCTAGTTTTGCTATATCCTTTATGGCTTTTGCATGATCTCCATGCTCATGGGTTATAAGACACCCTTTAATATCATTAAAGCGAAAGTTCAATGCTCTCTTGATTTGCTTTATAGGGATGCCTGCTTCAATTAGCAGGCTCCCTGTATCTGTTTCTAATAGATAGCAATTACCTTTAGATCCACTTGCTATAGTTTTAAATTTCATAGCACCAACTCCTAAAATTCTGGCTCTAATGGAGCACCTTTTATTTCTCCAGTTTCAGGATCCACTTCTTCATCTACATCAATGACTTCATATTCTCCCTCAATCTGGTTATCATCAAAGTCCAGCATTTCTTTGTTTGCATTTTCTTCTATCTCTTCTTCTACTTCCATATTTGTCCTATTCAACATTTGAGCAAATATATCGCTATCATCGGTAGTGTTTGCATACATCTTACAAGCTCTATTGATTACCGTCTTTTTCGCCATTTCCTCTGTGAAATTCTTATGAGCTGGACTATTCCCTTTCATTTGTCCTTGGTTCCAGGCTGTCTTAATTTGCTCCATAGTCATTACTTCTAGGTGTAAAACTTCATGCTCTCCTATGATTAAGGCAAATGCTCCTATAAGGTTCTCTTTCGATACATTCTCTAATTTAGGATTGTATTTTGCTATCTTCAGCTTTCCAGTCATAACATCAAATTCGGTCTCAAATTCGTCTCCCTTATAAAGTGGATAAGCTTTTATATCCTTTACTCCAGGTATTCTCTTTGTTATTGCTATGGTTCCAAGATAACTTCTCTGGAAGTTTAACTTATTACCATATGGGATAAAGTAACATTGCTGTTTCATAGGGTTTAATCCTTGAGTTACCATTTCAAGTAGTGCATTAGCAATTGATTCTTGAGTGCATGCCTGCAAAACTGGCTTTCCGTCTTTTGTTTTTTGCTCTGTTAAAATTAAGTATGCTGCCTTCAATGCGTTCTGTGGACTATAATTAGCTGGCACTTGCAAACTACCTTCCGCTTGCATTTTATTGATTCTGTTTAAAACTACATCAGTAATATTCTTCTCTTTTATAGCAATTTGAGTATTCTTATTCATTTAAACATTCCTCCTTAATCGGTCTTATTGTTGCTATGATTGGGAATTGTGAAGATTCAAAGGTAAATTCTAAACCATTTTCATTGCATAATTTTTCTATTTTGTCTTTTAAATCTTGAAATTGATAATCTAACATTATTTTTCAACCTCCACTCTCAACTCTTTATCTTTGCTTACAATTAGGTTTATAACTTGGCTCTTAACATCTATGATCTGATTTACTGATTCACGATTATCTATGAAAATTGGAGCCTTAATTTTGTAGTAATCAGTTAGAGTATTAATAATGTCTAATCCAGCATTAATTTTAGCTGCATTGTTTAGGTCGTTGAATGGTACCCCATTGACTGTAGTTTCAAATGTTTCATTTATTCCACCGTTGACTTGAATATCAAATAATTTGAATTTTACTGTTTTAAATTTGCTGTTGAGCTTGTCCTCTAATAACTCAGCTTGTGTGATTACATACTGGTCACATAGATATTCAATCTTTTCAGTTTCAGCTACCATTTGTGCTAACATTCTTTCTCTATCCTTTAGCTCTTCTATTCGCTTTTCATTTTCTTTAGCTAAATCTACTCTTGCTAATTGTTTGTTTATTTCTGATATTCTAGCTTCAAGCTCCAGGATCTGCGAGCTATTTTCCTGTTCTTTTGCTAGAGCTTCAACTTCTTTCTTTTCTTCATTCAATTTTGCTAACTTGGATTGGATTTCTTTATATTCAGGCAACTTGGTTATATCTATAGATTTAAGTTCTTCTTCCAATGCTTTAATTTCACTTTCTTTTCCTTTTAGAATTTCAGTTAAAGTGGTTAGCTCTTTCTGGTATTCCTCTAAATCTATTTCATATTGAGCTAATGCTACTATTGTTTCATCTAATTCTGCCTTTTTATTCTTACCTTTCATATTAATTTCAGCTAGAGTACTTCGTTTATAATCCTCAAATTCTGCTTTAAGCTTGTCTACTTTTTCAATAGGTAGTGGTTGCTTACAAGTTGGGCAAACGGTTGAATTTCCATCAAATGTTTCTGAAGCTACTTCTTTAAACTTATGTCTAAGCTCCTCTAATTCTTTGTTTAATGTTGCAATCTTTTCTTTAATTACATTAATCCTCGACTGCAAACTTTCAGCTTTACCTTTAACTTCATAGTAAGATCTTTGGATATTAGATTTTGATTCTATAGCTACATTTAATTGCTCTCTAATCTCTCTAGTTAAGTTATATTCCAACTCTTTTAGCTCATTCTCTAGGACTTTTATTCCTCCAACTATAGACCTTATCCTGAATTCATAATCAATTCCTTTTGCATTTCTTATTTCATTTAGTTTGGCTTCTAATTCTTGCTTTTGCCTAATTAAATCCTCTACATCAACATCTACCTTTTCTCTTGAAAGTTCGTCTATTCTATATGGTATAGACTTCAATTCTTCATTAAGTTTCCTCTTTCTAGCTGTCATTTCAGCTTTAAGATCATCTATTGTTTTATCTATTAGTAAAGGTTTTAATTCTATTAACTTACTATTTTTCTTAAAAATTTCTTCTTGGTCTACTTCTCCACAAATTTTCATTGCTAAAGCTCTTCTCTTTTTCCAATCAAGTTTAGTATTAAAATAAAGAGGATTAGTTATGTTTTTAAAAGTATCTTCATCTATGATGTTATTTAGATAGGATTCATACTCTGATTTTTTCTTTGGCACATTATTTATGAAGTAATCTGTTATATGTCCAGTTAAGGTTCTTTCTGCTTCTCCTCTTTTTTTGGTCCATTTCTCTTTGTATATCTTTTGGAGTTCTATCACTTTGCCATCTATAGCTAACTTTGCAGATACTTCATGCTCTAGGCCATGGATTACATTTCCGTCCTGGTCCAATGTTTTTATGTTAAAGTTGCTATTATTCTGGCTATCTTTACCAAATAGTAGCCATATAAAAGCATCCATTATCGTCGTTTTTCCAGTTGCATTATCTCCATAAACATTTACATTTTTGCCCCCAGGGGACAAGGTGAAATCCTTTATCCCCTTGAAGTTCCTTAGATTTAATTTAAGTAGCTTAATTTCACTCATCTTGTTCACCTTCTAGATATGTTTTGCATAATCTAGTAAACTCTCTTTCATATTCTTTAAACTCTTTTTCTGCTTCCTTGCCTTTTTGTATGAGATCATCCAAACGATTCATATTTTCTAATAGGTAATATAAATCTGTTCTTATTTGAGCTTTATTAGGTTTTATTTTTTTAATTGTCAACGTACCATCTTTTCTATTTGCAACCTTATCCATCTTGAATACTTCTCCCCTTTCGTGATATACTTATATAAAAGTATTGTATTTTTCTTAAGAGTCTATTTTGCTTGGTGGGCAATAGACTCTTTTTCTATTTGCACATATCTACCATCTGTAACTATTGTTGCTACTCCATGCTCCTTGTATAGTTTTTGAGCCATCTCAATTGTAAAAATATCTGCTATATCATGCTTTTTTGATTTTGTCATTTTGTTTAAACACCTCCTTAGCTTTCATAATTGCTTCATAGTATTTCAACTCTGGATAATCTCTCAAAAGTTTTGCAGCTTCTTCTACAATTGCTCTGATCTTCTTTTCGTTCTTCATCAACTATCCCCTCCACTCCGTATTTTTCAGCTATGCCCAATCGTGCAGGTTTGTCCAAACTTTTAAGTCGCTCTATTGCTCGTTTTTGATCTAGCTCTTGGTCTCGTACTGGCTTATAGAAACTACAATACAAACAGTTTTCTTTTGCCTTTAATGCTTTGCAGCCTCCCCTTGGAGTTTTTGCAAAGCAATCTAGATTTTGCCTTACCTTTAGATCGTACATTCTTTTCCCTCCTTTTCTCCTTCAACATAGCTGCAAATTTTTCTTCTGTTGCCTTCAATTCATGAATAGCAGCATCTATATATTCCTGGTCTGCATAATTGAAGTTTTGTTCTGCCTGCCTAAGCTGGTCTCTGATTTTTTTAAGCTCGTCCAATTTTCATACCTCCTCATCTTAATAGTTAATGTTCATTTCATATATTAGAATCCTAAAATATTCTTCTTCAGTAAGTTCTTCATCGATATTATCAACCTTATTTGCTAAATACATATAAGCATCTGAATTTACAGTCGCATATAGTAGATCAGGAATCAAACTTTCAATATCGCCTTTATAGCCTTTTTCTTTTAACTTTTCGTATAATTCTTCTTTACTTGTTTTTTGACTTAAAATGTTTTCTACTAGCTTTTTATGAGTATTTATCATTTTAAGTTACCTCCTTCTCTTTTAATCACCCTTACTTGCCCAAACTCTTCATTCTTAAAAATTTATAGTTTGTCCAACTTTTACACCTCCTTTAAATTGTTTTAAAAAATCGCTCCCAAGAACCTCTACTAATGGTTTATAGAATTCATCTTCATTAATTACTTTAGTATGTTTTACTTCATTATCAGTCACTTCCCCAGTATGCCTATTTATTTTAGTAGCTAATAATGCTATTTTCATTTTTTATTCCTCCTTAAATAAATCTGGAAAAAGTTCTGTTAAAGGAACTTTTAATGTTTCAGAAATTTTTGCTGCATTTTTTAAGCTTGGCACTGCTTTTCCATTCATAATGTCATAAAAATGAGACTTTGATATGCCTGTTTTTTCGACAACATAGATAATTTTTAATCCTTTGTTTTTTATGGTTTCTCTTATTTTATTATTCACTTTGCCCACCTCCTGACTATATATTACCATTATACCGAACTTTTACCAAACCCCGAATTCCTTGTTTATCGAACGTTATTTCTTATTATACCGAACTTTTTAAGACTTTTGTCCTATTTTCTTAAAATATCTCAATTTTTTATGTATACTTTTCCGAACTTTATGTTATAATAAAAAATGATAAAGTACGGTAAACCATACTATAATAAAAAACAAACGTATAATTTTGGGAGGGTAACATGAATGTCAGTAGGGAAAAATGTGAGAAAAATACGTAAGGAAAAAGGTCTCTCTATATTAGACTTAAAAAACTTAACTGGATTATCTAAATCAACTATAAGTGATTTAGAAAATGATAAAAGTAGTCCAACTATAGAAACACTTCAAAAAATCGCTAATGCACTTAATGTAGATATAAAAGAATTTTTTAAAAATGAATCAGAAAAACAATCTAATACAGAAGATGATTTAGAGGATGTTTTTCCTGAAGGTGTTTATGTATTAAGACGTGCAAGTAAAAAATTATCACCAGAAGCTAAAAAACAAATGATAAAAATTATGAAAGCTTTTTTAGAAGAAGATGATTAAACTTTAGCATCAAAGGGGGAGAGTGTTATAAATTCTTTAACTTATGATGATTATTACAAGAGATTAGAAAGAGCAAAATTACATGGTAGATATTTTTTTAATTCACTAGATAAATCTTTGCAAAAACTACCTATTGATGTATATAAAATAATAGAGCAAAATCCAAATTGGAGCATTGGTTTTTATAACTTATATGGGGAGGATGGATACACAATATATAAGTGTAAAAATAATAAAAAGAAATATAAAATTTGTATAGATTCTAATGGTATGATTGAACGCAAAAGATTTACAATAGTCCATGAAATCGGCCATATAATTTTAGGCCATTTTGAACAATATTCCAATAGACCTTTAACTAATTATGAAGCATATGTTTTAGATAAAGAAGCAGATATGTTTGCTGGCGAAATATTAATGCCTTATAAGTACATGTTAGAATATTACAATTGGAGTATTAAAGGACTTGCATATAAATTTCATGTTTCAAAGCAAGCTGCAAAAATTAGATTAGAAGTATTACAAAATGATGTTATGTTTATAAGAGATAGCAAATATACAAAAAATAATGAAATTTTAAATGATATTAATTTCATTGCTGATTTTTATTCATAAAGACATAAGAGAAAGGGTGTTGCTTTTTGAAAAAAGCAGCTATATACGCTAGATATAGTTCAGATAATCAAAACGAAGAATCTATAGACGCTCAAATAAGAGCTATAAGAGAATATGCTGAAAAAAATGATATTCAAATAGTAAAAATTTATACTGATGAAGCTTTATCTGCTACTACTGCTGATAGACCTCAGTTTTTGCAAATGATAAAAGATAGCGCTTTAGGTTTATTTGATACAGTTATTATCCATAAACTAGACAGATTTGCTAGAAATAGATATGATAGTGCATTTTATAAAAGAGAATTAAAAATGAATGGCGTTAAGCTCATATCTGTATTAGAAAATTTAGATGATAGTCCAGAATCTATTATATTAGAATCCGTGTTAGAAGGAATGGCTGAATACTATAGCGCAAACCTAGCAAGAGAAGTTATGAAAGGATTAAAAGAAAGAGCTTTACAATGTAAGCATTGTGGAGGTAGAGTTCCGCTTGGATATGATATTACAGAAGATAAGGACTATATAATAAATGAGAGAGAAGCAGAAGCTGTTAGATTAATTTTTTCTATGTATGCAGATGGATATGGATATGAATCTATAATTGATGAGTTAGAAAAACGTGGGTATAAAACAAAATCAGAAAAAAAATTTAAAAAAAGTAGTCTTCATGATATCTTAAAAAATGAAAAATATATAGGTATCTATACGTATAACAAAACTATCAAAATGGTGAATGGTAAAAGAAATAACAGAAAGAAAAAACCTGAAAATGAAATAATTAGAATTAAAGATGGTATGCCTAGAATAATTGATGATTTAACGTGGGAAAGAGTGAGGAAAAGAATGGAAAACAACAAAAAAGGTCCAGGAGCTAACAAAGCTAAAGAAATATATTTATTAAGTGGAATAATTTATTGTGGTAAATGTGGACAAAGAATGGTAGGTAATCGTCGAACCGCTGGAAAAAATAAAAAACTTTATGTAAGTTATTGTTGCTCAAGTGGTAAAAATTGTAATTTGAAATCTATAAATAAAAATTATATTGAAAGCATAGTTATAGATGAATTAGAGAAAAAAATATTTACTCCTTTAGCAATAGATAAATTATCTCAAAAAATATTTGAATTTGCAAACTCCCAACAAACTGAAATACAATCTGATATTAAGAGGTTTGAAAAAGAACTAAAAATAATTCAAAAGCAGATAGATAATATTGTAAATGCTATTGCTAATGGAATGTATCATGAGTCAATGAAAGAAAAAATGGACTCACTTGAAAAAAGAAAAAGAGAATTGAGCTTCTATTTAAATGAAGCTAAACTTCAAGCAGAAATTAATTCACCTACTATTGATATGATTAAAAAATACCTAAAAAAAGATGCAAATATAAAAGAAAAAAGTCTAGATGATCAAAAGAAAATCATCCAGACTTATGTTGAAAAAATCATCGTTCATGACAACGAAATTGAAATATATTTCGTTGTGGATATGAATGGTGTACCTAGAGCGTACCTTTTCAAATCCACAACATTTAGATAAATTATAATATGTTTATTTAACTTAATATTTCTCTTAAATTACTCATATCTTCATTAACTCGTATTATTTTTAATTCTGTATCAGGTATCTTTTTATTAGTAATTGCATAAACTAATGGAAACACAGGGAAATATTTTTTATACCTACCTGATCTATATAATTTCTCGTACTTTTCTACATCTAAAGGCTTATTTGCTATTTGTACTTCTATGCAAGCAATGAAGCCTTTCTTTTTATGTCTATAAGCAATCAGCCCATCTGGCCTAATATCTCCTATCGGGATTTCTTTCTCAAATACTTCTATCTTAACTAATTGGTTCATTTCTTTATAAAAGTTAGTGAGTAATAGATCATGCCTTAATTGTTTTGGTTTTCGGATATAGTAAATATACTGTGCTGTAAAATGATCTCTTTCTCTTTTGATGAGTTTATTATCATACATCAATTTGAGCCTTTTTTGTGCAACTCTTAAACTAGGATAAAACAGTTCTTGTATTGTATCAGTAGTTGCTACTTTAAACGTATTGAGAAAGTCTATTACTTTTCTATCTCTATCAGTCACTATCATTTCTTACCACCAACCAAAAGCTTTAGGAATTCAAAATCTTTTACTTCTCCAGCTTTTATTTTACTTTTGCTTTCAGTTTTAGCTTTTATTTCTTCTTTTCTATATGTATGTTTAATTAGTTCCCTTGCTTGTTGAACTGTAAGAAACATTGATTGAAATTCAGTTGTATCACTGTATTTAAGTATCCCATGTCCTCGTCCTCTAAGTTTTTCAAGGCCTCCTTCATCAATGATTATTCTGCTATTTAAGTCATTTAGTGTTTTTAATCCTATAACCCCAGGAATATTGGCTTTTATCCTTCCATTTATAATCTTTGAATCCGGACGTTGTGTGGCAATGATCATGTGTATCCCACATGCTCTGGCTTTAGCTGCAAGGGTTTCAAGTATAGATATACTATTTTTTTCATTCTGAAGATCTGCAAACTCGTCAATAATTAGAATCTTATAATCTAACTTTTTTACATGCTTTAATTTGTTATATTCTTGAATATTGACTACATCGTTTTGGTAAAATAAATCATATCTTTTATCAACTTCATTGGAGAGTTCCTGAAGCAGTTCCTCTGCTTCTTCCACATTTCTGCAGAATGCTTTTACTGATTTGCTTCTTCTAAACACATTAAACTCTGTTCCATTCTTTAGGTCGACTAAATATAGTGAAATATTTTTGTTACTTAAAATTAAACTTGTTATAATTCCTCTTAAAAGCGTACTTTTCCCGGACCCAGTTTCTCCTGCTATCAATAAGTGGACCACCTTTTCTAAATCTACAGTAACTAACTTATTTCCATGTGTATAACCTATAGGAAATTCACAAATTCCTTTAGTTTGAATATATTTATACTCATAATAGCTTTCTAATTGTTTTGTGTAGACTTGTAGGATTAGCCTTCTGTTTTTAACACCAATCTCTATCCTTCCTCCTAAATGTTCTTCAAGTTCCGTTCTTTTTTGCTCAAACTGCTTTGAACTAAGACCATAAGGTAACGTAAGTATTAAATCATACCCATAATTAGCTTTTTTCTTTTTTATTAATCTCGGAACATTACCATCTATCTCTAAATTACAACCTTCAAATAACTTCTTATACGGATTAATGCTAGCTATAGTTTCATAAATAAACATCGTCGAGCCTAATCCTAAAAGCAAAGTTCCCAAATCCAATCCAAGCCAAACTGGATCATCTAGGTTAAAAAATCTTAAGCCAAGTCCAAGAAGGATAGAAAGTATATAGGTTTCAAAATTCTTTTCCTTGATTTTTTCTTTTTCTTTCATTTTTTCATCTCCCCTTTAACTTCTCTCCTGGAGATTAAAAATAATAAACTATATATTTTCATCCTAGTTTTTTAAAAAATCACCTCCTAATATAGTAAAATACTTAATCCTTTATTCGTTTCGTACGAAGTAGATAACGAAGCACTCAATGAATTAGGTAACGAATATCTTTTTATTATATATGTATGTCATATAAGTAGAATAATTGCCTGTCCTAGTAGAAATATTTTAAATAAAAAATACCTGGTACTAATTATCCAGGTAAAATATATCTTCTACTCTCATACTCAATTTTTTAGCAATGTGTAAAGCTGTAGATAATTTTGGTTCAACACCATTTTCATACCTATTATACTGTCTATAATCTATTTCTAACATTTTAGCAAATTCTGTTTGAGTATACATATACTTTTTCATCCTAATTTCTTTAAGCCTATTCTTTACTCCCAATATAATCTCCCCCTTTTATATTGTATATATTAGACAAGTAAAGTGTTTTCCCTTCAAAAAATAAAAAAAGAGGTAGAAATTATTTCTCCTACCTCTAAAACGTTACATATGGAACTGTGGCTTTGTATTTGGCTCTGTAATCAGTTTTCTTGATTTAGTATATCTAGAGTATAACTAATCTTTTAAATGGGCCTAGGAATTGAAAATAGAAGGTCGTTTTCTTCCAAAAAACAAAAAAAGACCAGGCATTTCACCTGGCCATCACTTAATCCCTTCTATTGTGTTTTTCGTTCCTGAATATAATCCTACTGCTGAAAGACCTATGAAAATTCCTTGGATAATTCCTTTTTTAATGTCACCATCTGCAAAAAGTGCTATTCCTGTGCCTATTCCTAAAATTAGAGAAAATACTGGCACATACTTTTCTCTCAAACCAACCTTTTTAAATACTTCTAATAAGCCTACCAATAAAGGTATAATAGCAATTCCTGCATATTCCATTATTAACCCTCCTTATAATCTATTATTACAATGCCATTTTCCCATCCGATGTCATAACCTAACTTTTCTAAAAACCTAACTGGGATATAGTTAATATTGTTTTGGTATATTCCTTCTACCTCTAGTTTTTTACCATGTAGAGATATTTTTATTATGTCTAGCTGATTATCCTCTATTATTTCTTCCACGATTGTATTTTCCACTTCTTTTACCATTTTGACTATATCTGTTCCATACGTTGCACTTGGAGCCCATTTACCTCCTAATTCCTCTACTGTTTTTGCTGTTCCTTTAATAAAATTGAAATGTCTTGGATCTGGTGTATCTGACTTTGGATACCCTGGAGCTCCTGCATAGAGTGCTAGATGGTCCACTTGTGCTTTAATACCTTCTTCCCAAGATTTAAACCTTTGATGTGCATTGGGATCCTTATCATTACCACCAGAAGTTGTTTTCATGCCACATGGATTATTAAATGTTATATCTAATACTCCTCCAAATCTAAAATACCCCGTTTCTTTTGCTGATTGGCAATAGGTTACAACAGGATTTACTCCAGCTTGTACTGAAATATTATAAAATACAGGAGCTAGATCAATAAACTTTTGATGAGCATTTTTCCCTCTAGCCCATTCTTGCATTTGCAATATTGTGGCAGTTGGTTCAGAAATAATAGGAGTTCCTTGGTCTGGATTAGAAGGATTCTCATTATACTTTATTCCAAGGTAATTTAGAATACCTTTTGCTATAGCTATAGCTAACTCATCTTGCTTGCTTTTCAGTATATTTGCATCTTCTCCATTAGTAATGAAGGCCATTTCTACTAAAGCTGCAGGCATATTAGTAAGTCTTAATACTGCAAAATTTGCTGTTTTAGTACCTCTGTCAACAGTATAAACTCCACTGGAAACAATGCTGCTTTGAAGTAATTTTGCTAATTTAGCACCATTGCTGCTACCTGGATAGCTGTAAGTTTCAACTCCCTTAGCAGCAGTATTTTCAGCTGCATTGCAGTGGATTGATACAAATATATCTGCTTTAAAATCATTTGCCTTTTTAGCTCTATCTGCTAATTCTAGAAATGTATCAGTAGTTCTAGAATAATTTACATTTACACCATGGTTTGTCAATATGTTTCCTACTTTTAATGTTACGGATAAGTTTATATCCTTTTCCTTTAATCCATTTCCTAATGCTCCTGGATCTTTACCTCCATGACCAGCGTCTAAAAAAACTTTTACCATAACATTAACACCTCCTTACTTGAATATTCCTTGTTGCACTGCATAAAAAAAGAAGCTTATAAAAGCTCCTACTAATGCAGTAATAAACCATTTCATTGTTTTGTTAAGGTTTTCTAATTGAGTTATAAGGCTATTTAGTCTTTCTTCCAATCTCCCGTTAGCTAGTTCTATTCTGTCTAGTCTTTCTGAATGATTGTTTAATCTCCTTTCATGTGATTCAAGTTTTTCATCTATTCTTTTATGTCTTTCCTCACAAATAATTTTTGATTCCATCCCACACCTCCAAAATTGATATAAAAAAGCAGGGCATAAAAAATACACCCTGCCGGTGTTGCACATTTTTATCCTTATGTGTATTAATATAAATATTGTTCTTGTTTTATAAGTTCATTTATCATATTCTCTTTTTCTAGATTGTCATTGACTAACCCTGTAATTATCTTATTTTGTTTATTGATAGTTTCGGTTTGCATATTAAGCAATTCTAATAATTCTGTATAAACTTTTATATCATTCTGCATATTCCTCACCAGTTATTAGTTTGTATTCCTCTTTAGTAATTACTCCCCAGTATGCAGCTTCGTAAACATCCTCTTTAGTCAAATATCCCATACTATAAAACAAATTATAAAAATCAAACATTATTCACCAACTCCTTTCAATTTAGCAATTTCAATATTTAGATTTGCTATAGTTTTAGCCATGTTCTGTATCATTAAATCTTTTTTCTTGTTTTCAATATTTAACTCTGCTATAGCTTTAACTGTATTTTGCTCAACTGTTTTTTTGTTGTCTCTTTCTTTAATCAGAGTAAAATTGATATATTTACCCATATAATCCCTCCTAACTTATTACATAAGCTATTTTGTCAATCTTTCCGTCTTTACCTTCTATTTCTAAGTCAATTGTATCAGTATTAAGATTTTCTCCTTCATAAATTAACTTTTCTTTATCAGTATATTTTAGTTTCAAAGGTATCATCTCATTGATTTTAGGATTAAATTTTACTTTTTCTATTTCTTCTCCAGCGTTAATAGTAATAGCTTTGTTGAGTGTTATGATGTGTGGTACTGCGAAGATTATATTATAACAACCATCTTCATCAGGTAAATCAGATACCAAGATATCAGATTTCAGATTACAAAGCGGGCGAACGCCGTGATTACCGTAATACGCGTTGTCGTTGTCCCTAGAACCGTCGGAGTACACGTTACGCACGTGCCTCGAGAGGGAGGCGTTCGGAGTTCTTAACCACCAATACCACCCATTACTTATAGAAGAAGGTTTGCTCCCAGACTTCGTATTATTAAAACATTGTTGGGTTACATACGCAATTCTACTCGCATCATCACTAAATAAAGGCAATAAACTTCCTTCTGCTATCCCATTTTCATTCTCAAAACCCACTTCTGTACTGCTAGCTAGGAATATTTTGTCCACTACCGTTTCACTACCACCACCGTCTGTAACTGTATTTCTAGCAACAGTTAAGGTAGTATCTAATATAATATTTAATTCATCTTCTGTAAAACTGCTTAAAAACCCTTCTTTATTATCATATCCAGTAGGCTGAGACATGCCATCATCAGTTGGAGGTTCGTCAGCAGTATGAGTTTTGACATACCAATTTAACCCTGCTTTGTTCAACCATTGTCTGATGTTACTGTCTCTATATCTGTTATTCCCATATCTCTGCCTATCAGAATCGCTATTGGAAGGTTCTTTAGCATCGAAACCTCTTAGGTCTATTATTTTTTCTGTAATTAGAGTTATAGAATTAGCAGGATATCCTATATGATTTTTTGCTGCAATTAACCATACAATTGGTTGATGTGGTTCTGATTCTACTTGATATCTTCCAAATTTGATTTTACTACCTATAGGTAAATTGCTAATAGGCTGTGCCATCTCTACCATCTCCTTCAAAAATATCATTGTATAGCTTATCCATACTTTGAATTAGACGGTAACAACTACCATGCCTAGCATGGCCTTTCCAACTCTCATAACTCCTATCTATCTCTTCTTTGCTAATTAATCCTAGCTCGTATTTAACTTTAAATGCTTTTAATTTTCTCTTCATCCTTTCTTTGCTATCTCTGCGAATTTTTCTTATAACTTTGCCTGTATCAGTTATATACAAGTGGAAACCTAGAAAATCAACTCCATTCTTTAAAGGAAATATTTGCGTTTTCTTGTTTGTTTCTAACCGTAACTCTTCCCATAAATACTCTTTCATCTTTTCTAATATATATTTAGCTTTATCCTTTGTTTCAACTAGAGCAATCCAATCATCCATATAACGAATATAGTATTTTACTCTTAACACCTCTTTGACATAATGGTCAAAATTACTTAAATAAAAATTAGCAAACCATTGGCTAGATTGGTTGCCTAAAGGTAAGCCAGGATTATCTGCACTATTTAAAATTTTGATTATCAGCCACCAAACGTCGTATTCCTTTAAAAGTGGATATAAGTTTTTCTTTAATATTTCATGCGAGATAGAATAGAAATACTTTGATATATCTCCTTTAATTATCCAGCCATTCAAATCATTTCGTCGCCAAAACTTCTTCATGAATTCTTCCGCTCTATCTAGTGCAGCATGAGTGCCTTTGCCTCTCCTGCAGGCATAAGTGTCGTATATTAAGTGCTTCTCTATTGCAGGTTCTAATGCTTGTTCACATAAACACCTTTGAACAACTCTATCTCTGAATGGTGGAGCTTTGATTATTCTTTCTTTAGGCTCATATATCTTAAATTCATAATAATCTCCTAACTGATATGTTTTACTCTGTAATTTTTCTGCTAATATCATTGTCATTTCTAGTGCATTATTTTCATATCTCGCAACACATCTTTTGTCTCTTTTCCCTTTTCTTGTATATAAATAGGCATTGTATAAATTCTCAAATGTAAAAACCTCTGTCATAACGCCTCCGTCCTTCTTAAAATAAAAACCCTGCTGTATATAGCCTTTAGATCGTGTCCAAACTATCAGCATCAGCAGGCGTATTTTTACCCTTTCTTCTAGGGAAGGATATTTTCTCCTTTGTTGATGTTCTTCTGTTTTCAGCTTATAAAGCCTACTCAGTCCGAGTGCTACACCAAAGCTGGCGAACGCCGTTGTTACCGTTATACGCGTTGTTGTTGTTCCTAGAACCGTCGGAGTTCACGTTACGCACGTTCCTCGAGTTGGAGGCGTTCGGAGTTTGCAGAAAATACCCTTAGAAACTATTTAGTTTTCTTCATCCATGCAGCAGTTAAATATTTTACATCTAATGCCTTTTTAGTCCATATTTCACATTGTCTTTCGCTAATATAATTTCTTTTTAGGCTTAATTCAATTAAAAACAATAGCACATTAATATCGCTTAGTATATCTATTTGCATCGATTTCCTTTTATTTATAGGTAATTCATTCGTTTTGGATATATTCTTATATATATTTAAAACCAAGTCTTGTATTCTATTTACAAATGTAAATCTTACTTTCTTTGGATAACGTTTTGTGTTATCTGTCATGGTTAATGAATAATCTATCAAATCTTTTGTCTTGATGAGTACCATAAGCTCATTATCAGTATTGTTCATATTATGCCTCACTAACTCCTGTTACTTCGTAAACTTCACCATTGTAATAATATTTATCGCCGATACTTATTCCACCTGGCTGAATTGTAATCTGTATTTGAGTGCTGTTGCTAACTGAATTGTCTACCTGATAGCTCTCTCTATCTATGTCATATATTGCAAGCTCAATATTGTTGATGCTTTCATCAAATTTCTGCGGTAACATTTTTAAGGATTCTTGCCCCGTAAAAATTACATCTGCTGATGTAGTATCCACTGTTGCTGTAGTGTTTGATATGTCAATGTACTCAGTGTTCTCAAATAAATCATAGAAGCCTATACCTGTTTTATTAAGATAGTCTACAACTTCCATTTCGTCGAGTTTTAATTTTATGTCAAGAATTTCCCTCCTTGCCTGAATGTCGTTGCTCTTTAATCCGTTCAGTCGGTTATATATTTCGTCGAATTGTTGAACATTTTCTGCCTTATGTGCATCTAAGTCATCAGCAATCTTTCCTACTTCTTCATCAGTATATTGTTTGGCAGCATTTAAGGCTGCGTTAGCTTTGGCTTGAGCACCTGATGGACTTTCTTTACTGTTTACTTCGTCTTTTAGCTCATTAATTGCCCCTGCTAGGGTTTTATTAGATGTTTGTAATTCTTCTATAGTAGCAGAACCTTCTTTGAGATTTCCCACTTCTTCATCAAGAATATCCATATTGTCGTTCAAATCTCCAATATTAACATTATCAGTCAATTCGGGTTTTTTTAGCTTTAATTTTTCTGTATATTTCATTAACTCACCTCATTCCATGTTCTTAATTCATCCCAGGTCTTATCTAAGCAATCTCCCCATGTCAACTTACTTACAAAATCCCATACATTATAAGTGAATGTATATGTTAGTGCTAAATGAGCAGGAATAATTATATCCAAAGCTTTTTTTAGCCCCTCTAGATTATTAGGAATACCTTTAATACCTACAAACTTAATCTCATATAGTCCAGGAATATCAGTTTTATTAATTTCTACTTCACCATTACTAAAAGCCATGGCAACTGATTTTATGGTTTCTTCAGTTGTCTGATCAAAGCTTGACCTATATCGAGAAGAAATCTGTTCTCGTCTTTGGTCATATCTTAATTTAGATACATTTTGTATGCCTAGATCTCTTTCATGCAAATTTAATGATTCTATTGCTGTATCTAAAAATACATTTCTTTCTACTACCTGAAAATCTTGTTCTAACTTTCTAAATTCTTTATCATAAGCGTTTAATATTGCATCAAATATTACAGATTTTCTTTCGTACCAAGGAAGGTATTCAATCATAGTTGATTTATAATCTCTTTCAGATACTACAATATTTACTATCATTTCAGTAATGGCTCTTATTATTGTTGGTGAATGTTTTACCCTTACACCTTGCACTTCTACTTCACTATTTGCTCCCATAAATGCCAAAACAAGTTTTCCCCATTGATACAAGCCAATATCATCCCACGTTAAGGTATTTACTTCATCCCATCTGCGTTTTATATCCATACAATCACCTAATCCTTATTATCAAGTAGTTTTTAGGGATTTTGTATTGAGATGAAACATCTATGGTTTTTACAAATTCCGCTGGGGCTTTAAAGAGTAAATTTCCTCCTGTAACACTATCAAATATTCCAATGTGAGTTATGCTCCCCCAGTTTTCTTCTGCTATTGGGAAAAGTATATCTGCTTTATTTGATGTTTGGCCTTCTTCTGGAGTTGTAAATGTTGCTGGTTGTCTTTTGTAACTAGCTGTAGCAACTTCGTTTTCTTCATTAAAAAGACCTACAAAAACATTCTGTAGGTTATCGCTCAAAATTTTATTCTTCAAATAAGTTGTCATGTGATTCATTCAATCACCCCCATTATAGCTACTTCTTCATCACCTATAGGTATATTTGATATTCCTCCATTAATTTGTAAATTAGAATAATCTAGTACCCCTTCTGTATCTAAAATAATACTTCCTATTTGTGCATAACTCACATAATTTATTTTAAATGCTATTGATTTTAAGTATTCTGATATGTTTTTACTTATATATTCTTTAACCTGTTGTTCAGTATAACCATCTGCTAATACCAAATCAACCGATATATTAATTTCTACAGGTTCAGCTGATACAACTGTAACATCAGCCCCGAATGGTCTTTCTGCTTCTATGTGGTTAAATACATTATCAATTAGTTCTTGGCTTGCTGGTTGTCCATTAGAATCAATTATTATTACTTTTACTGTAAGTGGACCATTCCATCTAGGTACTACTCTAACACCACCGACCCCTACAACCTCCTTAGCCCATTGTTCATAATGATATTTATTACCTGCTTTGGCTGGTCGTTGAAGTTTTTCATAGTATCTTTTCCTCAATTCATCATCAGTTTCAGGATCATAGCCATTTGTAACTGCCTCTGGGTTATATACGTCAACTACACCTGGAATAGATACTGGAAAATATTTTATAGCTCCTGCGGGTACATTGCCTATAGTTCCAGCTACTTCACACTCAACTAATACTGTCAGTTCACCAGAAGAATCTATAGTTTTATTTTCAAGTGATATAAAATTAATAGTATCTGAAGCTACAAGATCACCTTTAGAAATTCTAGCTCCTTCTTGACCAGATATTATTACTGTAGTAGTTGCTTTAGTAGCTGTCTTTCTTGTAATTCCCGTTCTTTGATATACAAACCTTTCAAGTTCTTCACCTTCAAGGTTTTCTACATCTAGTTTATTGGCTACTTCCTGTATCTCTTTATTCTTTCTTTCAAATTCAATTGCTGCTGGTTTTGTAGCATCATAAAAAAAAGAGCCTTCACTTTTGTCAAATTCATCACTTATATTTTTCAACATTCTATCATGTATTGTTTTTCTATCTTCCAATTAGAAACTCACCTCCTGGCCGAAGGTTTCTCCATTTTTTAATATTACTGTAAAGTATATTTTTAATGTTGCGAAGTTCTGCTCTGTCCTAAAATCTTCTACTCTATCTATTTCAACATGCTTTTGTAAAGCTTCTTCTATTTCCCTTCTCAACTCACTTTGTAGAAAAAACTGTGGAAGCTTTCTCCCCTGAATTAGGTCCTTTATGGTCGTTCCGTACTCGTCAATTCCTTCGTCTTCCTTGTATATTTCAAATTTAAACTTTTCAGTTTTTAAAATTTTCTCTATCCAAACCTTAATTGCTTCTTTCCCACTAACTTCTACTAACCGGCCATCTTTTACTACAAAATCGCCCTTTTCAAAATCATATAAAAAAGTTTTGCCTTGTATTTGTCTTTCTTCCTGCTCCATTTTCTCTATGACATTGTCTAAATCAAGTGTAGGAAACATCTAATCACCTACCTTATGCACCTTGTCGACTATAAAAAATACCTGCTCATTTTCAGCAGGTACTAATAATACTTCATCCCCTACTTTTAATTCAAAATGCAAAGTTAATTTAGTTTTATCTTTGTCGCTTATATTGATTGAAATTAGAGGATTAGAGGGCTTTGAAGTTATAGCAATATCTCCTATATCATCACCAGCCGTTAATTCAAGCTTATACTCTTTTTTCAATAATCCTTCAGTAATATATAATTGATTCTCTTGCAATACAATATTCCCATCTAAAATAGATATTTTTAGAGGATCTACACCTACTACTTTACCTACGCAAGGACCTATATTATTTGATTTATCTCTTTCTTTAAACATCTTCGCTAACCCTACATCCCACATTTATATCACTTCCTCTAATGTAAGATCCATGGTATGAATCCTATTTTGGTACATGTGAGTGCAATCCTTAACTAGATATTGCCCCTTCAAATTAAACATATCATTATCTATTTCTAATATTCTGCCAGCTCTAACATTATCGTCTCCTAATAACGTTATTGATATATCTTCTCCTATCCTATTTAATTCTTTCAATTTGTTTTGAGCAATATTTCTCGCTTGTGCCATATCTTTATCATCTATTGACTCCACTTCCTGTAGTAATCCAAATTTAGCTATATTTTTATCATCTTTAGCAGTGGCAATCACTCTACTGCTTTTTTCATCACTAGATGATATCAATATACTATTTCTCATATCTGCTATGGATTCGGTTTTACTAATATTACCTATTGCCCATAATGGATTAAAAGCCGCTATGTTTGGTGCAGGTTTAAATCTTGGAGTAATAATTAGATCCGTATATTTTTCGATATATAACTTTCCCGCTCTCATCTCTAGTCTGTATTTTGTTCCCGTTGAATCTGTAGCTTGTTTTAATATATCTCTGATAATATCTGCTACAGTATCATCTTTATAAATTTTAGTAATAGATATAGGTATGCTTGTTATATTACCAATGGGTACATTGAATTTACTGCATAATTGCTTTACAGCATCATCAGCTTTAACCTTGTTGAATTGAATAATAGTCCTGGATTGATTTAAATAAAAGGCATAATCAAAGGCTGTAATCGATTTTCTATATCTTTCAGTCTCTAAATCTACAATAATTCCCCTGAATATTTCATTGGTATTATTTAAAAGCATTATCTTATCCCCTATCTCTACTAGATCATAATTCTTCATATATCTATTTTCTATGTTTCTAGCTACACTTACATTTAATTCCATTCCCAATGTATCTATACTATCTCTCCAACTTAAATTCCCACACATTCTAGTAATATTAGTTTCCATTCCATTATCTTTAATTAAAAAAAGTGTGTAATTATCCATCAATTTACACCCTCTTGCACAAACCTATATTCGCTACATTCCAAAGTATAGGCTATGTCTCCATTACGCCTTACTCTGTAGTTAAAATTGTCGATTAAGACAGGCATATTAAACCATTCACGCCCATCTGGTCGACTAGCCACAATTCTTAAAGGTACTTTTCTAGCTCTCCACTTCTCAAAGAATTCAACATACCTAAAAGGTTCTGCTACGCTTCCAGGTTTAAGCCATGGATATTCTTTAGATGGAAATATGGAGGTAATAGAAAATGTTCTAAGCCCTTCGTCACCAATTAAGTTCATAGTGCCATTATTAATAGTTTTAAATCTTTCATTTTCTTGCGGATTGCCTAATTCTATTTCTGGTACTACAGGCAATATTATTACTTCTTCTCTGTTATTCGCTGAAAAAACAATGTTACTACCCATTTTCTATCACCTCCTACATGTTATCCAATGCTAATTTGATTTTCTTATATACTGTAAAACCAACTTTATTTACCAAATCATCTTCACCATATACATTACCATAGATATTAACCTCAACATTCACGCCATCGCCAATAGATTTATTTCTTAATAATCTTTCTGATTTATCTGCTGGTATTATCATTTCACCATTTGATAGCTTTCTTATTTCCCCACCTTCTTCGTGAATTAATGCGTAACCTGCTGGTGAATACGAAGTCCCTTTGGCGAAAGCTGATATCTGAACCCCAGTTCCTGTATTTATTGAATGAGCAGTAAATTGTGGTTTAGTTAAAGATTTATAATCTCCATATTCAAACGCATTAAGCTCTTTAAGATTAAATCCAAATGTTTTACCGCCAAATTTAGGGACCCAACTTGGAATAGTAAAACTCAAACTATTTAGCCCTCTAATAATAGGGTTGATCACATTAGTTATAAAAAAGTTCCCTATTCCTTTTAACGCATTTATTATTCCAGTACCTATATTGCTAAATGCAGCCTGTACTCCATAACTAAGTGCACTAGCTTTCTCTTTTATTGTGTCCCAATTTTTATATAAGGCTACTCCAGCTGCAACAACTGCTCCAATAGCTATAACTAACCAACCTAAACTAGACATTTTTAAAGTTCCATTCAATAACATGCTCAATGTATTCCATGTCTCCATAACTTTTGTTACTATCATTATTGCCTTAATAGCTGCATATGCACCGCCAACAAAGCCTGCGATAGTTAATATAAGTGTTTGATTGTTCTTCACAAATTCAAATATTCTAGTTGCTAAATTAATAAGGTTATCTATAAGTTCTTTAATTGAATCCTTGGATTCCTTTAATTTTTGTATAAATGGTATTGCTACTTGAATTGCATCATTAATATAGGGTAAAAATACTTGTCCTAATTCGTCAGCTGCCAAAGTGATGTTGTTTTTCAATAACTGCAATTGTGACTTAGTATTTTTAAACTTTTCTTCTGCTTCTGCTTGTAATGCTGTATTTTCTGCCCATGCCTTTGAACCCATTTCGATAGACTGTCTAAACAGTTCGCTAGCTCCGCTAGCTCTTAATAAAGCATCTCGTAGCCGCACTTCTTTGATTCCCATATCGTCAAGGATTTTAATTGCAGTCATTCCTTGCTCTTCAGCTCTACTTAATCCTTCTATAAAAGCTATAATAGCTCCTGCTGCATCATCTTGGAATACTTTTCTAAACTCACTTGCGCTCATTCCTGCAATTTTAGCAAATTCGTTTAGTCTACTACTACCAGTTTCCACTGCTAACTGCATATCTACCATAACCTTCGAAAATGCACTTCCTCCTGCTTGAGCCTCAATACCAACACTTGACAATGCACCAGCAAACCCTAATATTTGAGCTTCAGTCATTCCTACTTGTTTACCTGCCCCAGCAAGTCTTAGCCCCATTTCTACAATTTCTCTTTCCGTAGTAGCTAAATTGTTACCAAGCTCTACTATTGTACTTCCTAACCTGTCAAAATCCTGTTGTGACATTTGAGTTATATTTGCCAATCTTGCTAATGCTGTCGATGCTTCTTCACTGGTCATATTAGTTGCTACGCCTAGTTTAGCCATCGTATCGGAAAACTTTGTTATATTCTCAGTAGCAATCCCTAATTGCCCAGCCATTTCCGCTATTCCATACATTTCATCTACTGCAATAGGTATTTCGTTCATAGCTAAATTATTTAATTCTGTTCTAATTTGACTTAATTCTTCCTCAGTGGCGTCTACTGTTTTTCTGACTCCTGAAAAAGCATCTTCAAGGTCTATAGCTGTCTTTATACCATATCCAGTAGCAGCTGCTGCAATAGCAGCACCAGCCTTTACAGATTTTTTTACAACATTGTCTATAGACTTAACTGTATTTCTTGCCCATCTATTTATTTGATTTTGAGATTTTTTCATTTCTCTAGTGACTTTATCTACATTCTTAGATACTTTCACAAGCGGTTGAGAAATTTTATCTTTTAAAGTTAGTACCGTATTTATTGTTTTTGCCATTTACTCACCTACTTTCAAATAGGCTTTTCAATTTCTCATTCTCTACTTCAATTTCATATTCCATAGCTTCCAGGTAGAAAATCTTTTCTAAATAAGAAAGAGACAACAGGGAGTCAAGGGTATGCCCTCTATTAATGTAATAAGCATACATATTAAGCTCCCAGTCGTCTCTTATGAGTTTTTTACTGTATCACTTAGCTTATCAACGCCATAGAATGAATTAATTATTTCCACTATAGCTTTTAATTCATCTAGTTGCTCTTCAAATACTTTACTAGGCAAATCTGTCGGCACTGATACACCGTATAATTCCATTGCTTCTTTTATATACTCTTTATCATGAAACATAGGGCAACATTCATATATCAATTTATTCATTGATTCAACTGTATTTTCTTCTACACCTTCAACTAAACTTAAATACTGTTCTAAGGGTATCTTTCTAATTTCTACTTTCATTCCTAAAACTTCACTATCATAATATTTAACTTGAAATTTGTCCATTTTGCCTTGTTTCTTTTTTGCAATTATTTCTGCTAATGTAGCTTTTTTACTCATGTACTCACCCCTTATACAAAATTAGACCTTGTAGATTGCTCCACAAGGTCATTATTGTAGTATCTCCACATTACTTGCTTTAAATGGTATCTCAATTTCAGTAATTGCCCTCTCTTCCCAGTTTTGTAGTGTTATTTCATCAAACGTTATACCAGTAATCCTGATTCTTTGAGTTTTCCCTGTTGCTCTATTATAAGCTTTAGCAACAATTGAAACATCAGGAACCCTACCTGCTGCATATTCAGCGAATAATAAATCTATTGCTTTATTGTAGTTATTATCTGATTTTCTGTATGTGAAATTTCCCTCATAAGAATATCCCATTAAGGCTCTATCGGTTTTCATACCATTAGGTATATCTTCCCATTCCAGAGTCATTTTTACTTCAAAAGACTTAACCTTATCCCAAGCCTCGTCATTAACCCATAAATCTCCATTGGAGCCATTCCAATATTGGTTGCTATTGCTCACTTATATCCCTCCTTACATTTCAATAGTAAACTCTATGTCTTCCATTGCATTTAAGATTTTGATTCTAGCTTTTAGATATACATTAGTTCCTACTGTCATTTCCATTACCTTTTCATCATCCCAAGTTGCAACTTCTTCCTCTCCATACTTTGGAATATTAGCAAGTCTTTGTTTTTCAATATCTATCTCAACTCTATTATCAAAATTAGGGTCTAGTATTAAATCATCAGCTAAAGCTTGGAAATAGCTATTAATTGCCCCTACAAGAAGCATTTGATTATCTAGTGAGTTTTTATATCTTCCTTTGTAAAAGTCTCTCCAGGTTTTAAACAAGTCAGTATAAATCATGTCCATAGTCTCTACTACAAGAATAAACTTCATATCATCTGTTATTCCTTGTCCTGTTGATACAAGTGAGTTTACAGATCTAGCTACTCTTACTTCACCTTCATCGTTGTATAATACAAAGCCACCATCATTTATTGCTGCATCTAAGTCGTCAGGCTCTTCTACAATATCAATTTTTAATGGTTTAGCTATCATAGACATATCTAAATTAGACCCTGCTAATTGACCTAATAAATATGGTATATATTCTCCTGCATTATCATTTACTAAATTTACAACATGCATATCATCTGGATTAGTTGCTTGATAAACTAATGCTTTATATCGTTTCTTGTCATTTGCCACGCTTGATTTTACAAATGTAACTAAATCATCAGTTTCTTGTTGAGTAGCATCTGCCATTGCTATCCAGCAATTCATATCAACTTTGCCTTTAATATCTTTGAATATATCTGATAAAGCTTCCTCACCTTGCAGTCTAAATACTACTAAAGTTTTTGGCACTCCCTCTAATACATCTTTAATATACTTTGCATTTGTTTCTGTGTATCTAGCTGCTTCCTCACTTGTGAAATCATCTATAAAACGATACTCTGCTACTCTATCCGTATCTGTATCATCTCTTACGATTAATACTGCCATTCTGCCACCTTGTGACCTAGCTACTGCACTTGCTCCCAAGCCTTTGAAGACTATTGAGAGTTTTGGCATACCGATATCTGCCATAAATTACACCTCCAAATCTAAATTTTCCATTAGTGGTCTGTCATCAATAACTTCATAATCAGTACTAAACGATAAACCAAAATAACAATGTAAAACTTTATCAACTATGTTAAATTCAAGAGTGTCTATTTCAATATTTAATTCTCCATCAACTTTTAACAGTTTCCCTTGAAATAATTCATTCAAGCCATCCTGAATATTGTAAAGCTCCATTCTGTTATCATTAATAGTCTTTGAAAAGTAATAAATTCTACAAGTTATCTCACTATCCATTGCTTCTCTCATAAAGTCGCTGGTCCTTATATTGTCCAGCTCAATAAAAAAAGAAGGTCTTGTTATACCTTCCTCTATATCAGTTGAAAATGTTATGTTGCCAAATTTATTTTTTAATTCTCTTACTATTGCTTTATGAATATCACTGTATTTTACCATATAATCACCTACAATCCGTGATTATCTAACAGATCTTCGAGCCAATCGTCAACATCTTTATAATATTCAGGTTTATACTCTTCAGCAGCATCTTCAAAAAAGTGTTTACCTTTAACAAAGCCCACTTCTTTACCATCTTTGGTTACCATTCTATGGCCGTACTCTAATAAATGAGCATGATAAGCAGGCTTACCAGCATATACCCTTACTGCATAACTTCCGTCTACTTCATATTTGTAAGGTTTGCCTCTTGCTATTCCTTTAAATAAATTGCCAGTTTTTTTCTTAACTCTTGCTTTAGCTAATTTCAAAGTCTTATTCTTTAGTTTAGTACCTGATTTTCTAAGAAACTTCTTGGCTTCTCTACCATTCTTAAACTCTTGAGCAAGACTTAAAAGTTCTTCTTCAAATTCTGACAACTCGCTGAAATCAAATTCTACACTCATAATTTCACCTACTCATAATTAATCCTGGTTCTAAATTCCCATTCTGAATTATCCTTATAATTGGGGAAGAAGTCTAAAACCTCATATTTATTTCCTTGTACATCTTTAAAGTACATATCAATTTTAGGTTCTTTAATACTTTTCTTTCTGACAAAGATTCTTTGCATAGTATAAGCCCCTTGTAACCCTGTATTACTCATTTCAAAAGTACCACCATGTTGGGGTCTTATCTCACAATATACATCTTTGATTTTTCTGTATTCCTTAGTAATTTCACCTAATTCATTCTCAGCTGGTACACTTCCATACAACTCAAGTTTGTGCCTATATTTCATTGTTATCACCATAATTTCCGTGTTTCATTTGTTGAATCAACGAATGTATTGTATATCGGACTTTTTCATCTACCTTAAATTCTGCAAAATCTCTATTGTCATACCAATTACTAATTAATACTAGCATGGCTAATCTTGCCTTATTTTGAAACCTTTCATTTTTAATTTTGCTATCATAATCATCTATAGCATCTTTTAGATAAATTTCAGCATTATCTATTAGTAAATTTATTAAATTATCGTCATCATCATAGTCAACTCTTATAAAATTTTTAACATCATCTAGAGATAACATTACATTATCACCCCTTAAGGGATAGAGAGGGATTACCCTCTCTATTTTTTATCTTTCTTTTTATGCTTTTCTCCTTTGGTTTCCTTTTTCTTAGGTTCCAAGGGTTCTACAAGCCCTAATTTAATCAATTCTTCTGCTACTTCCTTTGGTGCGTCGAATATATCGCCCTTCATTCTATTCCTACAAGCCTTTTTATCTAGAAAATGATATAGTGCCCTAACTCTTATCATAAATATCACCCGTTATATCTGAAGTTGTCCATATACCATTGAACCAGCGTCCCACATTACTAAATCATCTCTAGTTATTACTCTTAATTCTGTTGTATCTCTTCTCCAAGCGTCTCCACCTTCTCTAGTAGAAGCTAATTCAAATAATCCTCTAGTAAATAGTACAGCAAATTGTTTTCCATTACCAATAACCATTGGCACTAGATCAGGTGGTCCTTGAATTGTTGGTAAATACCTATTTGATACTACTACAACAGGTCTGCCTTTGAATAGCTTTCTGCCAGGTTGAGTTATATCATCTTGTAACAAATATCTTCCATTATTATCAGTTTGAGTGTCCATCCAATTGTATCCATCTTGATTGGTTATGATTATAGCATTCCTACTAATGGATGGATCCAAGTCAACATTTAATACTCTCTTGATATCATCAAAGCTGGTTAGTTGCACTGGCTGTAATCCTGCTATTAAATTAGTTATTAAAGTATTTTTAGTTACTACATACTTCTTAGCTATCCAGTTACTTACATAATTTATTATGTTCTGATCAGTATCTCTCAACAACTCATTAGTAAGTGGCAGAAATCCTGCTCTTTTTACAAGATTATATTGGATTGGTACAAATTGTGGGTTGTCCATTTCTTGAATTGGTTCATATTCATTAACTACCTGTAATGGTGTCATAGTGTTATCCGCTTCAAGTACTCTACTACCAGATAGAGTATTTACTCTTTCAACTGTTACATATTCAGATAAATCATTTAGTTCCCTAGCAATTGTATTAATCCTAGTTTGAATATCCTGAGGAACAATTATTCCTACATCTCCAGCAGCTGGATTATTTGGATCTGTACCTTCGTGCATTACTTCTGCCATTACTGTTCTAGTATATTCATTTATGATACTTCTATCATCAGCCGTAAGTGCTCGCCTTCTTAAACCTCTTAAAAATACTCTTCTGTATTCTGCTTCTAAATCTCTATCAACATTGGTGTTATTTACTTGTACACCGTCATTAATGTCAGCATCTTCTAATGCTTCAATTTCTTTTTGTAAATCAATTTTCTTTTGTAGTGCTCTAACCTCCTCCATCATTTCTTCTGCTTCTTTTACCTTATCTTCAGCTAATAATGCTCTTACTTTAGCTTTTTTACTATCTAATTCCTGTAATAAAGCTCTCATTTCTTTAGTCATTATAAAACCATCCTTTCCTAAAATATTTTTTATAGATAATAAAAAGAGCTTTTACAATAACTCAAGCTCCAACAATAGTTTTTTCTTTTTTAGTTCTTCATTGTTGTTTTTCACCCCCTCGGTAGGAGGTTTTTTGAGGCCCTCTGGGATATTTTGATATATAGCCAAGTACTTTTTATCTACACTAGCTGCTACTTCTTTAGTTTCTTCAATTTCATCAGCAAGGCCATAATCTAAGCAATCCTGAGCCGATAACCAAGTTTCAGCATCCATAATTTCTATAATTTCATTAATCATTAACGCTGATTTTTTTTCATAGGCTACTATCATGCTGTCTCGAATCTTATCTAAATCATCAGCTAACTTTCTGAAATCATTGGAATTTCCCATGCCCCAAGTCCAAGGATTATGAATCATCATCATAGCATTAGCTGGCATTATAACCTTGTCCCCTGCCATGGCAATAAGAGATGCAATACTGGCAGCTAATCCGTCAATATATACATTGATTTTGGCTTTATGTCTTTTTAGCATAGAATAAATGGCCTGCCCAGCAAACACATCCCCACCAGGACTGTTAATGTAGACATTTAGTACATCAATGTCACCCAAAGCATCCAGGTCCTCCTTAAATTCTTTCGGTGTTACTTCATCACCCCACCAGGAATAGTCGGATATTTCCCCGTAGAGTGTTAGTTCAGCTGTTTTTTCATCTACTGCTTTAAAATTCCAAAATTTCTTCTTATTCTTCCCCAATAGATTCACCACCTTTCTTAATTACTTCTGTAATGGGTACCATATTGCCATTAACTAATAGTACGTCTCCACCTTCAGCAGCCTCCATTTCCTCTTTAGCTCTTACTTCATTTGCTGTCAAAAATCCACCTTGAATTCCAATCCTATAAGCCTCATACCTTGACTTAATATCAGCCCTGGTTATTGCATCTACATTGAATTTACAATAATAACCTTCATTCAATTCTTGATCTAGGAACAGTTTATAAGTTAATTCCTGCTCATACATAGTCAATATAGCCATTAATGTGTCAATGTAAAACTGTCTTTGCTGCTCTATTATGTTGGTATGAGTAGATCTATCTAAGTCATTTAGCTGGTGCATCTTAATACCAAATGCAGCTGCTATCTGCCTAATAGTTAATTCTGTATTTTCAAGGAATTGAGCATCGGCCATTGATAATGATATTGGTTGAAATTGATAACCTAATGGCAATAAGCTAACTCTATGTGCATTTTTCAAGCCACTAGACATTTGTTCAAATTTTTCTCTAAAAATCCTTTCTGCTTCTTGGTTTAAATCTCCTACATAATGTACTATCCCTTTTACCTGCATACCACTTTGAAAAAACTTATTTATATATTCCTGTGAAGCTCTTCCATTCTCTATTAAAGTCTTTAAATAAGTCAGTGGTGTTATTCCAGTAATCCCATCAACTGAAAAACCTTTAAAATGAAGTATTTCACTTGGTTTAAGCCTAACTTGTTTACCATTAGGTAAGCTGAGAATATACCAAAGCTTGTTAGTTGATTTAAATAAGCCTTTATCATCTACCCATATCTCTACTTTTTCGCTATCAAGCGGCCATAGGGCCTTAATTTGTCCTTTTTTATCAAACTCTATGCTAGCATAGCTATTGCCATGTATATTCCTTTGAGTCTCTAAACAGTTAAAAAAAATAAAACTACTCATATATGGATTTGGTCTTGTTTTTAGCAAAGTATAGAGTGGATGTTCTGTAGCCTTCCTAATGCCATTTTCATCTCGGTAGATCTTGATTGGCAACTTTGCCACTGCTTCACTTAAAATTCTTATGCAAGCAAATACAGTCGCTTCTTTTAGTGCATTTTTACCTACTACATTAATCCCATCTACTTCTATGCCTAGGACCTTTAGCAATTCTCTATCTTGCAAAGATACTGTCTCTCTCTCATTTATTGCATTCCTAAATATCAAATATTATCACCTCTCTTTCTTGGGGGGATGCCTAGTAAAAAATACTCCTAATCCAAATAGTATAATTCCTAGTGCATATAATCCTGCAATTGTAGACACTAAAAAAGTGGCTATAACTATTAATAATAAGCCACCTATGATTAAAATATCTTCTATATAGTTAAGTATATTATCACCCCCAAAGTTTATTTAAAAAGTCTGGATTAGCATATTGATTTATGTCAATGGGTTTTGGTTGATGCGCCATTGCTAATTTGTGAGCATCTATAACTGCATCTACAGGGTCAATTCTTTTTCTTCTATCTTGTTTTACTATTTTTATTTCCCCAAAACTATTACTTTCAATTCTTGCATTGGCAATGCTCCATGTTAATAACTCATTTTCTTTATTATAAATAACGTTACCTGCATCTACTTCCAGTCTAAAATCTTCAGTTGCATCATTAAGACTTCTAGCACTTTGTTTTATTTCAACACAATCTACTCCAAAGGTCTCTAAATCATGTAGAAAAGCACTTGCATTGGCAGGGTCATAAGCTATGGCTATCAACTTCAGATCATACCTCTCTATGATATCTCGTAAATATTGTATTATATACTTGTAATCTGTTTTAACTCCTCCAAGTGTTTCGGTCACAGTTAATAAACCTTTTTTAATCCAAATATCATAAGGAGCATTATCTGTTTTTATATGTGCTTCTACGCTGTTTTTGGGAATAAAACTGTGAGATTCAATAAAATATTTATTATTAGGAAGTGGAAATTCTAATGCTATTGATGTTAAGTCTCCTCCACTAGATAAGTCAAGACCTACATAACACTCTCTACCTCTCATATCTTCTAGTGTCATATCACTAGCGCACTTTTTCCAGTTAGCAATATTTATATATTGATTATCTGTTAATTGAATCCAGGTATTAAGTCGTTTGGTCATAAAGTCTCTTAATTCATTTCCTCCCATATCTCTAGCTTTATTTGCGATATCCCTCATTAATGCAATTCCTTTATCAGTTTCGCATATTAATGGATTAGCTTTTATCCAATTTGATTCATCCCATATATCATCATTTTCATCCATCTGAGCTATATATACGAATTGGGTATCATTATCAAATACCCCTCTCAAAAGATTACAACAATATTCATATAGTTCAAAACATGGAGAATTTAAATCAAATCCAGCTGTAGTAATAACCGATATTAAACATTGTTTTAATTTCCCTGTACCACCTTCAAGTAATTTATACATTTGATTATCTTTATGGGCATGATATTCGTCTACAATACCAAGATAAGGCCTAAATCCATCTATAGACTTTGTATCTCTTCCTAATGCTTTTATAACTCCTCCAGTAAGCAAACATTCTATTGTACTTTCATATTCTTTTATTTTAAAAATTTGGTCCAAATCTTTATCTTCTCTTATCATTTTTATCATTTCATTTAAAACTATTTTAGCTTGATCTGATTTTGTGGCAGTACAGTATATTTGAGGGTATTTATAGCCGTCAAAATTACCAGAATATAGCCCCATTATCCCATTAAGTATCGACTTTCCGTTTTGTCTAGCTAACTGGACATAACTACTTCTAAATCTCCTATGACCTGTATCTTTTCTAACCCAGCCCCATAAAGAACCAAGTATGAAATCTTGAAATGGCCTTAACTTTAAAGGTCCTCTTTCTTGACTGTCGCCTTCTGCTATTTGTAAAGTTTCAGCAAATTCAATAATTCTATTTGCTTTTTCTACATCAAATTTATAAATAAAAGAGTCTGATTTACTTTTTTCTATATCGTTTAAGTGTCTTTGACAAGCTAATATTGCCAATTCTCCTGCTACTACTCTACCTTCAACTACATCTAAAGCATATTTTGTTACTCTATCTATCATGCTATCACCTACATGAACTTAGCAAACTTATTTTCGGGAGGTTTTTCTTCTTTTTTCGGAACTACTAATTTTGCCCTACTTGATATTGTCAACCCTAAATCACTTGCGGCTTGTCTGCACATTTTGAACATTTTTTCCTGTAGTAGGACTGTATCATAATATTTAGGGTTATCTACCCCCATTTTTAATAATTTCTTGGACACCTTTTGGTAGTTGTACTCTGATGTTACAAACCTTGCTAAAGCCTCACAGTCTAAATTACTCATTATTCCTATTTCTATTAATTCATCTGCAATTCTATTGAACTCTTTTTTAAGATTATCTGGCAAGTAAGAAGGTGGCTCTATATTATCAGATGGAGCTTTCACCTCTTGAGCTCTTCTTTCTTCTATTTCTTTTTTAGTTAAATTCTTCCTTCCTTTAGCTAGTAATAAATCAATAGGCTCTCTAGGTCTTGCCATACCTTCTCACCTCCTTGAAAAATTTCATTTAGGGAGTTTTTGCGAGAAAAAAGGGCGCGATGTGGTCTTCATAATTTCGTAAAAAACTTTTTACACACCCCCTACCCCATTATGATCCATACTCTTCCTCCCACTTTTTCAATAAACTAAATAATAGCCTTTGCGTACCTTCTTTGCCTTGTTTATACATCTCATGTATCCTTTTATGATTACTTCCTGCTAGAGGGATTAGATTCGCAATATCTAACCTTCTGCTCCAGTTCTCTTTAAGCTCTTCAATATGGTGTACTGTATCTGCATAGACAATTTTCTTTTCAATAAAAAAAGCATAAAGGTCTAATCCTTTATACTTCCTTAACACATATCCTCTTGTTTTTATCCACTCTGGACTATTATAAAATGTGGCTGACTGCCTATCTCTTATATGCTTATCATAGTATCTATAGTACTCTGCTCTTTCTTGCTTGTGTTTTATGCTACACTGTTCGCAATATTTTTGCTTATAATCTATTACTTTCCCACATTTACATAACTTTTTTAAAGCCATTAAATCACTCCAATATACTCTCGCCACCCACCCACTTGGCATACATAGAGTATTCCTTCCCTACTGTCATTTGACAGTCAACCATATACATTATGTAATAAAATAGGACCTACCTTTTTGGTAAGTCCTATCGCCCGAGTAACCCCGAGCCCCACTAATTCAAAATATTTGTATTCCTTTTTCCTGTTCCATTAGTTATGAGACCATGTCATAAATTTCCTTAATATCATATTAGCACATTCATATCGGACAAAACGGACAAATAATAAATTATTTTAATTTGATGAATATAATACTCGTAATGTTCAGCTATTTCTTATTT
>ENA-OWOZ01000866-OWOZ01000866.1-bioreactor-metagenome-genome-assembly--contig:-NODE-866-length-33179-cov-5.102229_pt1 | contig 33179 bp, 30 predicted proteins | sample MGYA00238140_ERZ651804 | MGnify/ENA primary metagenome ERZ651804 (study PRJEB26910, sample SAMN07631232) | bioreactor metagenome | isolation source: Switchgrass digestor | place: USA: Dartmouth... | reverse complement strand
TTCAGGCGAAATTTAAAACAAATCGGAGCAATTGTATATAACATCGTGCTATTTTTTCATTTTAAGTTTACAAAGCCTAAACCATATAAAAAAATAATCCTCTTATTTTCTATATTTCAAATTCAACGTATTTCCAAATATTATTAATAAAAATATAACTTTTCCTTCCTCTTAATAAATAAAACCTATACTTTAATCTATCGTAAAAATTTAACCGAATAATCCCATTTAACTTTGACCAATATAAATTAATAATTTCAGAATCACAAATTCTAGTACCAAATTGATATAAAATTGATTTTAAATAATATATATATCATTCTCTGTATTTCACTTAAATCATTTAATAAACTTTCTAAAAACATATTTACCTCTATCGATAGTAAATTAGATACTTTTTGTTTGTTAGTTTTTATGGATTTTTGTCTTTACTAACTTTCTTTTATAAAAATAAAAATTATATCCTTTTATCGATAATTGTATCTAACAAATCCAATCTTGAATATACTTATACTTAACATCAAAACATATACTTATATCATCTTGCACCAGAAATAATAAATCTATAGTATAACCTTTTTAATCCATATTTCCATGCACTTAATAATTTATATAATCGTACCTTAAACCAAATGTTTAATGTAAACATATTATTGCTCTTAAGTTTTTCCATAATATAATTTGAAACATACTCATGTCTTTTCTTAACACAATCATACAAATATGCTTCAATAATGTATTTAAACTCCTTATTCTTAAATTCGTTAAACAATTGATCTACTAATGGTATTCCCATTAACCTTCTTTCTTCATAGTATAAATGCGGCATAGTAGCAGTTACTTGTTGTCTGTGTATCCTACTTTTTACACAAACATTTCCAATCCCAATAAAATTATATCCATTCAATGCCAGCCGCACCCAGTAATCAACATCCTGTATATATCTATAACGTTCATTAAAATATCCTATTTCATCAAATGCATTTTTAGGAATAAGTAATGAACAACCGTTTATTGAATAATTTTTAAATATTTTAACAAGCATTTCTGTACTTTTTACATATCCTTTTATAGTCTTAACTGGATGATATATTTTTTTTCCATCTTTGTCAACAAACTCACATTATAAACGTGTATGTAATTGATGCAGTCTTAAATCAATTTTGTTTCCGATTTTTATTCCCAAAGGATAATCACTTAATCCAATACCATATATAATATAATTTTCTATATTGCTTTTTGTCATTTCTTTACTTAAATCCACTACAATTCGTCCTGTACTACCAAAACTACAAACGGAATTAATCTGTACTACCTTCATAATATTCACACACCTAATAATTCTCATATAAATACAAATAAATAGATTGTAAATCTTTAATTATTATTCCTTATTTCTATATTTTAAGCTTAACATTCTTCTAAATACTTTTTTTAATAACCATATAACTCTTCCCTTTAATAAATAAATCAAGTATTTAAATTTATCATATAGATTTATTCTTCCAATGTTACTCAACTTGGATATATATAAATCGGCAATCTTAGAATTATTAATTCTAGTACAATAATGATATAAAACTAATTTTAAATAATAAATATTTTCTTCATTTTCCTTGTCATCAATTAATCTATTAAATAAAAATTTTAAGAACATATCCACTTCTATAGGTTGAAGATTAGATATTTTTTTTGTTTGTTGATCTTTATGAATTCTTAGTTTTACCAATTCTTCTTCATAAAGATAAAAATTACATCCTGCCAATGATAACTCTAACCAGCAAATCCAATCTTGAATAAATTTATACTTAGTATCAAAACCTCCTACTTTTTCTAAGACTGATTTAGGTATTAGAAGAGCACACCCATAAATGCTATTTCCCTTACACAAATTTTTAAACATCTCTTTACCTGTAAAAAAACCACTTGAAAACTTTTTAGGATAAAATATATCATTTCCATTATAATCAATTAATTTTGTTTTACACGAAATAACTGTTTTATCTACATCAAAATCATTATCAATTATTTTTTTTATTTGAGACTCAATCTTATTTGGCAAATACAAATCATCATGGCTTAACCAAGAAAACCATTCGCCATTCATTTTTTCAATACCATAATTTAAAGCACTTGATACACCGCCATTTTGTTTATAAAAATATCTAATTTTATTACCATAGCTTAGTGCTATACGTTCAGTAGCTCCATCATCATCAGAACCATCATTTACAACTATAATCTCTATATTTTTATATGTCTGCGCCAACGCACTATCTATACATTCTTTTAAATAATCACTACCATTAAAAACAGGTATAATTATTGAAACTAATGGATTATACATGCTTTATCCGCTCTTTTCTAAACATTTTAGTGTTTTATTATTTTTTTATCTATTCGCTAATTACTTTATAAACCTAATTAAATCAATTAAAACATATAAAATTATAGAATTTCTACTTTAATAAGCATCATTTATATAGTCGACAATATTCTTCTAGACTTCTATTATATAAAAAATTGTATTAGATCATATAGGTAAAACAAATTGCTCCCCTAAAATAAAATCAAACTCATCTGGCTCAAATTGCACATAACCACTCGCATTAAAAAAAGTTAATTCCCCAAATATTATTTTTCCATCAATATTGTATAAATCAACCCTAACATGTGGAAAATCTTTCGATAAAATTTCTGCAATTTCCACCATTTTATCAAAATTTTGAGGCTTCTCTAGTTCTTGCTCTATAGGTTTAAAATCAAGTCTTCTGTAAGGCAGTTTATTGAATTTCAAATCATAAAATCCTAATTTCCCATTATTATGGTCATCTGTATAATCTATCATAGTATATAAGCAATATGCTTTACCATTAAAACAAAAAAATTTATAATCAGGCAAATCATTGTTCTTATTTCTAGGTAACATTTTTTCTACTATAATCCTTGGTTTGGAATTATAATATACCCATTCTCTTCCACCAGCTTTCCCCTTTGGCTTAAGCCATTCATGAAGTAACTTTAAACTTTTTTCTTTATCTAATTTATTTATATCATCACAAATAATAATATTATTACCACCACCACCATTTGTAGTTTTTAATACAAATGTAGAAGGCAACTTATCAAATTGAATTTGAGATTCATCTTCATATACACCATATAAATCATTAAGTATATGTTCTAATCCTTTAGATTTTACATAGTCTCTTACACTATACTTATCAGCGCATTGAACCATAATCGGATTTCTATAATACAACTTATACCACTGAAGCTTTTCAGTATATCTTTTAGGTTCTTTAAGGTTTAATCTTCTACCAGTCTTTATCTTATATTGCATTTGAATCATAAGTTTATCTGGAATAAAACTTAATAACTTCAAAATTTCAAGCCGCATTTTACGACTTTTAATTATCTTTTTATAATCCATCTATCTTAATTTCCCCCTATTGTCTTCTCAATTTCATCCACATAAGCCTCTATCACAATTTTTTTATCAAACTCATTCTCTACTTTCTTTCTTCCCGCCAACCCCATTTTCCTTTTTTCTTCATAATCTAATTTTATAAATTTCTCTATTTTTTCTATTAAATCCTGGCTATTCTGCTGCTCTACAATATATCCATTGACTCCATCTTCAACAATCTCTTTACATCCAGCTCTATTAGTAGTAATTATAGGCCTACCACATGCACAACTTTCAAGTAATACATTTGACATCCCTTCTGGATAATATGTAGGATGAACTGTGCAATGTGAAATTTTATAAAACTTACATACATCCCTTTGCAAACCATGATATTGAATAATCCCTTTTTCCTCCATATTGTCCAATTGTTCTTTATAATTCTCTTCACAAGATCCAATTACATGAAACATCGTATTAGGGTACTTTTCCTTGATAAATTTAGCAGCATCCAAATACTGATCAATTCCCTTTTCTTTCATTACACGAGCAACAAATAAAAAATGAATAATCTCATCCGAAGGATAATCCAATACATGAAACTCTTTTAAATTCACACCTGACCCCGGAATTAATCTATTTTTACTTGTAACAATTCGATTGTTGATAAAAAATTGCCTATTTTCACTATTTTGAAAAAAAACATTTTGAGCTTTCTTTAAAGCTTCTTTATATAATAGCAAAGTGATTTTTTGTAATAATCCTTTATTTTCAACTGCTGTACCTAAACCAGTAATATTAGCTATATAGGGAAGCTTAGCAACTCGACAAGCCATTCCACCATAAACATTAGGCTTAATGGTATATGTTAAAACCACAGCAGGTTTAACTTTTTTTAAAATATTTATGTATTTTAATAACAGAAAAAAGTCTGTTATTGGATTTGTTCCTCTCCTACTAATTGGTGTTTCAATATATATACAACCTAATTCAATAAGTTGTGATATAAATTCACCATTAGGAAGTGATATATATACTTTATACTTTTTGACTAACTCCTGAATTAATTCTTTTCTAAATTTATATAACCCTACATCATTATTTGCTAATATTAAAATCGTTTTCATCACTATCTCCTTTAATAAAAGCTCTACATGCCACTCTATTATTTTATGTTGAGCATATATTCATAGTAAATTTTATATCAATAAATCTATTTCACTGAAATAATAAATTAAATAATTTTCCTTAATATCCTCAAAATAAGACTTTTCTGTATAAAAACCTTTCCGATATACTCTGATCGTCTTTACTGGATATATACTACCTATATAAAAATCCTTCTCTGGATTATCACCGACATAAATCATTTCTTCAAATTTAACATTCAATCTTTCCTTCATCATTTCAAATGCTTTAGGATGAGGTTTCCAATATTCTCTTCCTAATGCATCAGTGATTATAATCTCATCAAAATAATCATAAGCTTTTACTGCCTTAAGCTTTTGTCTTTGTGCATTTGCATAACCGTCAGTGATTATACCTATTTTTATTCCTCTTTCTCTCAATTTTTTTAAACAAGGCAATACATCAGGAAAAAATTCAATATTAGGAAAATGATTGCGATACTCATTTACAAGCTCAATTATATTATCTTTGGTATATGTTATATCTAATTTATCAAATAATCTATTAAATACATTTGCAGGACTTTCCTCTAAGAGCTTAAGTAATAGTTGATATAATTCATCTTCACGTTTGTTTAATCTTTGACTAAGTACCTTTGAAATGTGGCGATATCCACTTTCAATATACTGTTTTTCTGAGATCAATGTATCATCCAAATCAAAAATAACAGCCTTTACCATTTTATAATCTCCATGTTCTCATCCAAACAAATACTATTATCAAACCTTAAAAATATAATATTATCTCTATAATTTTCATTGTACTTTAACTTTTCTCCCATTAGCAGCCTATACAGATTTTCACATGAATCAGCACCGCTTTGTATACTCATAGGTGCACCGCCACCAAATCTAGGATTAATTTCAATATATTCAATACCTCTTTTTGTTTTCATAAGTTGCACTGTTATATGTCCAATGGGTTTTAGTACTTTCATCAATCGACATACATCATTTATAATTTCTCTATCTTTAATAATCTTTCCCTTAGAAATTTCCCCACTGCGAGTATTAATCCTCACTCGAGGCACAATAGTAATAATATTACTTTCAAAATCAAGAAATACGTCAACCGTATATTCTTCCCCTTCTATAAATTCCTGCACAATAGGCTCATCGATAATACTTCTATAAATCTTTAATTCAGTGCTATTATTAACTTTGAATGCATTAATACTTGAACTTCCAGATTTAGGTTTAATAAATACAGGATACTTTACATTTCCGCTTTCTATTTCATCATCTATATACATTTTAGGAACACTAAAATTATTTTCTTCTAAAAATTTTTGAGTCTTAATTTTATCTCTGCAAATCTTAACTACTCGTATATCTGAAATTAATACCTTTGCATTTGTCTTTTCTTCAATTAGCTTCTTATTTTCTGCCAATAACAACAAATCCGTATCAATAGTTGGTATAATTAATGAAATATTCTCTTTATTGCAAACATCAATGATAGAACTGATATAATTTGGTTCATTAATACGTGGCAATTGACAAGTTCTATCTGCAAAATATAAAGCCGGCGCTATACTAGAACAATCTGCCGCTACAATATTACTTTTTATATTCAGTTTTTTTGCTGCCCTTTGAAAACATTGTACAAGTTCCACACGTCTTCCTGCACTTAATATCAAGATATTAATATCCACTATCTTATACCTCCATCTTGTTGCCCGTAAAATACTCCATTGTAGCAGCATTTTCTGAATTAATTCCTTCACGCATAAATGCTTTTTTTAATGTCAATAATATAATCTTCCAATCACCAATAAAACTAATATTATCTACATACTCTACATCAAAATTAAATTTTTCTTCCCATGTTATTGCATTTCTCCCGCTAATCTGCGCTAAACCGGATAATCCTGGTCTTACTTCATGACGCCGTTTTTGATGTTCATTATATAAAGGAAGATACTGTACTAATAACGGCCTTGGCCCGACAATACTCATATCCCCTTTTAAAATATTAAATAATTCCGGTAATTCATCAAGGCTTGTACTCCTTAAAAACTTACCAAACTTCGTAAGCCTAACACTATCAGGCAATAATTCTCCATTCTCATCTCTTACATCCGTCATTGTCCTAAATTTATACATTGTAAATATCTTCTCATTAAGTCCGGGTCTTTTCTGTTTGAATATTACCGGACTGCCAAGTTTAATCCTGACCAATATAGCTACTATAAGCATAACAGGTGATAGTACAATGATTGCAAGTAATGATAAAATAAAGTCCATTGGTCGTTTGAAATATTTTTTATATATAAAACGTTTAGGTTTATTCCTGGAAAGTTGGAAGGTCGGAAGGTTGGAAAGCCTTGCCTCACTTCTTTTTCCTACTTGCATACCACTACCACAACCCCTTTATAATTTTCACTATCCTATCCAAATCCTCATCACTCATCTTGGTGTCACTTGGCAGGCACACGCCATTTTCAAATATTTCTTCCGACACACCGCTTCCGATAAAATCATATCCTTTATAAAACGGCTGCAGATGCATTGGCTTCCATATAGGCCTGCTTTCGATATTTTCCGCTTCCAATGCTTCCATAATATCCAACGGTCTTACCTTTCCGCTTAATGTTATACAGGTAAGCCAACAGTTCGGTTCATTCCATTCGTTTATGGGCATCATCTTAACCCCGTCAAGGCTGCCTAATTCACGTTTGTAATACTCAAATATGTACCGTTTCTTTTCGATTCTTTTATGTAATACTTTAAGCTGGCCTCTGCCTATACCTGCTACTATATTGCTCATCCGATAGTTATATCCTAATTCGCTGTGCTCGTAGTGCCTTGCAGGGTCACGGCTTTGAGTCGACCAAAACCGGACTTTGGCAATTCTCTCTTCGTTATCGGATACAAGAATTCCACCGCCGGATGTAGTAATAATTTTATTGCCGTTAAAGCTAAAGACACCGTAATCTCCAAGGGTGCCCGTATACCTGCCCTTATATAAAGTTCCCAGGCTTTCTGCCGCATCTTCGATAAGCGTTACATGATGTTTTTTACATATATCCATAATCTTGTCCATATCTGCCGATAAGCCATATAGGTGAACTACAATTACAGCCTTGGGCGTATATTTTTCGAATGCTTTTTCCAAAGCTTTTGGGCTCATGTTCCATGTTTCATAATCGCTGTCTATAAAAACCGGAACGGCATTTTGATATATAATGGGGTTTGCTGTCGCTGCAAAGGTTAAGCTGGAACAAAATACGATATCACCCGCACCGACACCTGCCGCTTTTAATGCCATATGTATTGCCGCAGTCCCTGAGGACAATGCTGCCGCTGATTTAACTCCCACCATGGCAGCCAATTCTTTTTCAAATTCGTTCACGTTTTCTCCAAGTGGAGCAATCCAATTTGTATCGAATGCTTCTTGTATGTATTGCATTTCGTAGCCCTCGTCGCTCATGTGGGGAGAGGAGAGGAAAATCCTCTTTCTTGCTGTTTTTTCTGTTTGTGTTGTCATTGTCATGTTCAAATACTTCCTTTTCATTTTTTAGTTGAAAGGTTGGAAAAGTTGGAATGTTGGAAAGTTGGAAGTTATTATTTATTTCTTTTTCGTTCCAACGATACTATTAATCCATTGAGTAGTCTTCCAACATCTTTTGCCGATGTTAATACTTCATTATAAGTATTTTCATCGATGTATTTTAAATCTTTAGCTAATAATAAGTGATATTTCACTTCTTCCAGCGAACCTCTTGCCATTAGTAAAAATCTTTTGTAATCATTTTGTGAGCCTTTTGCTTTGCCTTCCACTATATTACTTGGTATTGATACCGCTGCTCTTCTTATTTGCGATGTTAAACCAAACATTTCATCCTTAGGAAAATTTCTGGCTATCTCATATATTTTTAACACTAACTTATGTGCTTTCTGCCATACAATTAATTTACCAGTATCTTCATACATAAAAAGGTTCTCCCTTTGGATTGATAAAAGCTAAAAACCGACACTATTTGCTCGTCAAAGGCTTTTCCCTAACCAACTTTCCACTTTTCTACTATTCTGCTATTCCACCTTTCTACTTTCTGCTTTTCACTCTTCCACCTTTCCGCTTTCAACTGCACCGCTACCTGTTAATAACCTAACTATCGTCCCAAAAAAGCATTTTACGTCAAATAAAAAGCTCAGCTTTTGGACGTATTCTCCGTCCAGTTTGGCTTTTATTTCTATGGGGAGTTCGCCTTTGGCATTTATTTGCGCCCAGCCTGTCAGGCCGGGGCGGATATCGTTTGCGCCATATTTATCCCTTTCGGCAATCAGGTCATACTGGTTCCACAAGGCAGGCCTGGGGCCTATGATGCTCATTTGGCCTACAAATATGTTCCATATTTGCGGCAATTCGTCCAAGCTTGTATCGCGCAAGAATTTGCCTACTCTCGTTACGTACTGCTCAGGATTTTGCAGTAAATGCTTAGGGACATCTTTTGGCGCGTCTACTTTCATTGTCCGGAATTTTAAGATATTAAAATAGGTTTTTCCCTTTCCAACCCGCTTCTGCTTGAACAATATGGGGCCTTCGGAATCTATTTTTATTGCCACAGTTATTATCAGGAATACGGGGGATAATATGATGAGTCCTAAGAACGATAGAACGATATCTATGAACCGTTTGACCTTTAAATAACACATTGTATCGACCCCTATTTTTGTTAAGCTACAACAATAAAATGTTGTTTAATGCCATATGAAATATTTGTATATACAACCTTACATATTATATAATAATTTACCAAATAATTCAATAAACAGTTTTTACATAATTTTTTAATATTTCAATAAAAAACGATTATTTCTTATAAATCACTTTTCCTATATTATCTATATGTTCTTTTAGTTCTTCGTTTGTAATTTCATTATAGTTTAGCACGTCAAAAAAATAGGGTAATGGGTACTCTTCGTTTAAATCGTTGCTGAGCCTGATTACTGTTTTTCTGTTAATTTCCTGCCCTTTTAAAGCGATATCTACATCAGAACCTTTTTTATAATTTCCTATGGCCCTGCTACCAAAAATAATCACTTCTTCAATTTCGGGATATTTACTAACAGCTTCCAATATGTATTTCATATCTCTTTCTATTAATCCATACATTGTTATATCTCCTTAACCAATTTTTCATAAAATTTTCTTAATTCGGGATAGTAAACATATACAATATCTTCAATTATTTTTTTTGCCAGTTCTTCATCATAAGTATGAACTGTTAGGTTTCTATCGGTAAGGGCATCTATCCAAACATGTCCATTATCAATTAATCCCGATTGATATGCTTGTTTTATTGTTTCTCTAGGGCTTTTAACTTGAAATCCCTGAGCTTCAAGATAATCCTTCATTAATTTCCACGAAAGTTCAAAAGTTACTTCAAAAAAATTGTATGTTTTTTTGTTGATCCATGACAATAATCCTCTCATTCACTTATTCACCAGTGGTAATAATATTATATCATATCATGTTTATTTACACTATGTTTATTATGCTGAAATTTACTTAATGAAATTATAATTTGTTTCCGGACACCATGTATGGTGTCCCTACGTTATATGTATTTTGCGGGCGACCACAGGTCGCTTCTACTGATTTGTAATAATATTATATCATATTTATTACATGAAATTATGATTCGTTTTCGGACACCATGTATGGTGTCCCTACGTTATATGTATTTTGCGGGCGACCACAGGTCGCCCCTACTGATTTGTAGTAATATTATATCATATTTATTACATGAAATTATGATTCGTTTTCGGACACCATGTATGGTGTCCCTACGTTAAAGGCGGATTCTAAAATGTATAGTATAAATAAATCGTTGAAATATAATTATTATAATCAATGTTTTAACTATATTAATATGTATTCTGCGGGCGACCACAGGTCGCCCCTACTGATTTGTAATAATATCATATCATTTTTATTGAATGAAATCATAATTCAATTCCGGACACCATGTATGGTGTCCCTACGTTAAAGGCGGATTCTAAAATGTATATAAAGTTTAGGGAATATGGAATAATTTGTCCAAATCCACCAATTCTACATTGCCCATGGTTTTGGCGGTGTTTTTCAGTCCTTCCGTAAAACCGGATGTTGAAAACAGCATGTAGTATTTGTTTTGATATCCCGAAAGAACTTCTGAATTTTGTATAAGTTCGTTTAAAACACCTACTCCTATCTTTTCATTTTTCCACTTGCATTCACCGTATATAATGCTGTTTTCTGCACGTGAAGCCGCTACTATATCGATTTCTACCTGTGTCTTTTTGTCCGGGCCGGCTCCCCAAAAACAACCTATATTGGTAAACGTAAAGGGCAACTGTCCGTTATTATTCCGCCTGATAAGATATTGCCTGCATATTTCTTCAAAGGGCTTGCCTATATAAGTTGACAGTGAAGGTATTATTTCTTTTTTTAAAAGAATGCTTCCCGTTCCTTGCTCAATCGACGATTTATTCGGAAAAACATACCGATACCAAAAGTTATAACAATTATCCGATATTTTATATATTCCTTTTCTGCTTGTAGCTTCATCGGCACCAAAGGGGAACTCTTTATGCAATATTTTCAGATTCATTAATGTTTGGAGATACTTAATGCATTTTGAACGCTCTTCACCTATATACTGTGATATCTCGTTCAACTTTGATGCACCTGCTGCTATTGCACTTATCACGGAATTATACATTGCCGGCTCACGAAGCTCCTGTTGCAAAAGCATCATAGGTTCATCATACAAATATCCTGAGGCATTAAAATATAATTCTTCAATATTTTGTTCAAAACTTTCTGTCTTATCGATTTGTGCAATATAATGAGGGGTCCCTCCAACGCAGCAATAAAACTTTATAATGTCTTCTTTGCCATATCCTTCAAGCATTTTTGCGCTGTCTAAATAATCGAACCCTTCTAATTTCAGTTGTGACGTCCTTCTTCCATATAACGGGCTTCTATACCCCATCACCTCATTTTCCATGAAACTCATATGGCTTCCACACAATATAATATAGATGTTTGTATACTGTAATTTGTGGTCAATCACGTTTTGCAATATGGATTTTATACTTATATTTCCTTCTACTGCATATGGAAATTCATCGATAGCCAAAATAAAACGTTGTTCTTTTGCTCTTTCTGCAATGTAATCAAAGGCAGATTGCCAATCTCGAAATGCACCGAATTGTCCGGATATATTAAAAAATGAAAAAACCTGCTTTGAAAACAATTCCAAATTTAATTTGTCATTTGCTTCCTGCGCTACAAAAAAAATTGCCGGTTTATCTTCAATAAATTTTTTAATCAGGGTGGTTTTCCCAATGCGTCTACGTCCGTACATAACAACCATTTGAAAGTTATTTTTATGATATAACTTATTTAATAAATTTAATTCCCTTTCTCTCCCTACAAACATTTTTTCATCTCGAGTAAATTGTTGAAACACGATTATTATAATTATGTTTCAACTATATTATATTATGCTATGATATAAAAGTAAATACGTTATTTGCGGGCGACCACAGGTCGCCCCTACTGATTTGTGATAATATTATGTCATATTTATTTACACTATGTTTATTATGTTGGAATTTACTTAATCAAATTATAATTAACTTACGGAATGCATACAATGCGTTCCCTATAAAATAATAAGGTATACGGATTATATATAAGACTTATATGTGTATAATATATCAATAATAATTTGCATTTTACCATTTGAAAATGAGGCAATATAATATATATTACTCTTCTTCATTAGTTGCAGCAACTTCTGATAACATATCCTTTTGCATCTCATATTCAGCGCACTTTGTTTCTAACAACTTAAAATTGCAGCATAGATTTGTCATAAATTCATCGTGTCCGCTTACAACTCTTTTATATACATATCGAGCCTTCTTATAAATAGCGTCCTTATTTTTATTACAAAAACGATACTCTTGTAATAAAAGAAAATCTTTCCTATATAACACTTCATCAGGAGCAGGAAACATAAAAGAGAACCGTATTGAACTGATAGGATTACCATTTTCATTAAGAATAAGAATATTTGTTTTTTGCTGTTTATTAAAAGAAGGTATTGGCGCAAAATAATTAAATCCATTTATTTGAAGTACAATCCCACATACAAATTTTTCATGTTTACTATAATCAATATTAGGTATTTTAGAATCAAACATTTTCAGATATTGTATGTACTCTTTATTAACATCATAAAAATTAATATTAGGCATATAATATCACTTTCCTTTTTTAAATATTAAAAAAGAATGAATAATGGGTTAGAGACTTAAACTCTAACCCATTTACAAATTACAATTCGCTCTTACTGTGGCGAAACACTTTGAATTAATAAAATATTTTTTATTTGTTGTTAATATTATTATACTTTTTTATATGTAACATGTCAATAATTTGCATTTAACCGCTTTTTATGTGTATTTTGCGGGCGACCTCAGGTCGCCCCTACTGATTTGTAGTAATATCATATCATTTTTATTGAATGAAATTATATTTCGTTTTCGGACACCATGTATGGTGTCCCTACGTTAAAGGCGGATTCTAAAATGTATAGTCATGGGATGCATATTGATTTTTTTGTAAATTCGGTTATAATAAAATTATACTTTTAATTTACCGAGGGTGTTGATATATGTATATTCATAGAAGTTTGGAAACGGTGGTTGAAAAAACAACAAAAAGTTTTCCTGTTGTTCTTATAACAGGGCCAAGACAAGTTGGTAAAACAACCATGCTGAAACAACTTGCCAATGGACAACGAACATATATTACTCTTGATAATCCACTAGTTAGGGAATTCGCAAAATCTGAGCCGGCTCTGTTTTTGCAACGCTATACTCCGCCGGTAATTATTGATGAAATTCAATATGCACCTGAACTTTTGCCCTATATCAAAATGTATGTAGATGAACATAAGAGAAAGGGAGACTTTTGGCTTACCGGCTCCCAAACGTTCCACCTTATGAAAAATGTCAGTGAGTCACTGGCCGGCCGTGTTGGAATTATAAATATGTTGGGTCTGTCCAACAGCGAGTTGTCCAATCAACCGGCACAGCCTTATAAAACGGACTTAAACAGCCTGCTTGAGAAAGCTTCCCATGCCAAGCCACAGAGCTTAAAGGAAGTGTTTAACAGAATTTATAAAGGATCCATGCCGGCATTATATGAAACTGAACAGGATATTGAACAATATTACGCCTCCTACGTAAATACATATTTGCAAAGGGATATAAGAGACCTGTCTCAAGTTGGAAATGAGATGGATTTTTTAAGGTTTCTGACTTGCTGTGCGGCCAGAACCGGTCAAATGGTGAATTATTCTGATATTGCAAAAGATGTGGGTATCAGTCCGCCTACTGCAAAGCAATGGCTTTCCATTTTGGTGTCTTCAGGCATAATATATTTGGTTGAACCCTATTATAACAATACATTAAAACGGATCATTAAAAGTCCGAATATGTATTTCATGGATACCGGACTTTGCGCATATTTAGCACGTTGGAACAATCCCGAAGCATTGGAAGTTTCGGCAATGGCCGGGGCTTTTTTTGAAACGTATGTGGTTGCGGAAATTATTAAAAGCTATTATCATGCCGGAAAAAGGCCGCCGATTTATTATTATCGTGACACGGACGGAAAAGAAATTGATTTAATCATTGAGGAAAACGGAACACTTTATCCGATTGAAATAAAGAAAAGCGCAAGTCCGAAAAAAGATGCAGTTAGGCATTTTTCAGTCCTCGAAAAAACGGGCAACAAGGTTGGCTACGGAAATGTTATTTGCCTTTCCGATAGTGTTTTGCCCATTGACAGCAACAATGCCATGGTACCTGTATGGTTAATATAGTGGGATATAGTAATTTGCGGGCGACCACAGGTCGCCCCTACATTTTTTGAAAATCTTGGATACTAAGCGGCTAATTGCATAATTTACGGGACGCATGCAATGCGTTCTGTACAGAATGATAATGATGTTGTGGTTTTAAAAAGAATTGTCAAATTTTGTTGATTTAAAGGGCTGAAATACGCTATAATATTATTGTTTATTCTTTTTTTGAAAAGGTGATCATAGTGAGAAAACTTCACGGTTCCATAATTTCTTTTGTAACACTGGTGATCTTTATTATAAATTTACTTCCCGTTTATGCCGTAGAGACGGGGGAAGAGTTTACCGATACGTCTTCCATGTCGGATGAAGAGTTTTTCGGTGTGTGGGACAGTGAAACCAAGCAATGGACTACCATCGGCAAGATTAATTATGATTATAGGGATAATGAAAATCTCAGACAAGTTAAGGAATCTGCAAAAAACGGCGATTATGAAAGTGCAAAGGAATTCTTAAAGGAATACTTTGCAGAGCGCAATGCAGATACTGACCCTAAGGTTTCCAATGTTTCCACGCCTACTGCAAATGACATTGCAAATGCAGAACTTTTAAAGGAAGGTATTTTTAATGTAGGTTCCAGGGAAATCTACCTGGCCTCCCTTACCATGGATGATAATGAATGCAAAAATTATACGATGGATGTAACAGATGCTGTTTCAGGCAGTAAGTCCGTTTCTTTTATATTGATGGGGAGAAATAAGGAACAGGCAGTGGCACAGTTTTATAGTAAAGAAAATAAAGATAATGCCGATAAACAACCTGCATTAATGATTAAAACGGCTGACAATACACAACATACTGTATATGCCTCGAAGGATACCTATGTCCGTGCCGGTGATTACAGCAATAAAAATTATGGCGGCGAGCCCCTGCTCCTTGTGAACGACTCCGGGGCACCGGTGGATGATAATACCTATAGAAGTTATATTCAGTTCGATTTCTCCGGTGTCAGCGGTACCATTACTTCCGCTGTACTGTCCCTTTGGGGCAAAGTGGACAGTACCGAACCTGTGAATAAAGAAATTATGCTTTTCAAATATAATAATACTGCCTGGAAAGAAAACGACCTTACTTTCAGCACCATTAATACCATGGTTTATTCATGGAAGGGTGTTGAAGGCGGAAATGACTGGAGCATTCCTGCAGGTGCCGATGCAGAGTATATTAATAACTTAACGCGTTTCAACTTTGTGGCTGCGTTGGTGGGTGCTCATCTTGCCGAGCCTGAAGGATTGTATGACTATACCCTTTTAAATCTTGTATTGGATTTTATCAACGACCGGCCTGCCTCATACCCGAGGCGCCTGGAAACGGGTATGCGTGTCTGTGATTTTATTACGGCTTTTCACTATATGAGAAGCAACAAGTATTTTAACGGCAATGCCTGCACGGCCATGTTGAAAAGCATATGGGAGCATGGCAATTATCTTAATGAAAAAATGACGCCTGACAGCAATTGGGGTGTTACCGAGACGCTTGGATTGTATTGGGTGGCGTTATATTTTCCTGAATTTTACGATTCATCCCCTTGGGAAAGCTCTGTAGGGACAAGATGCAAGAATTTGTTGGAAGGACTGCTCTATGATGACTTCTCCTATAAAGAACCGTCTACTCATTATGCAGGCGTAGCGTTTAAAGATTTTATAAATATGGTAAACTGGGCCAATCTTCAGAACCGTCCTGCCCCTAAGGAGCTTGCTCCTTACCTCCTAGGATATGCAAGGTTCTTTGTGGATTCCTGTTTTCCGAATGATTACCAGACCCAGTACGGTGATTCCGACTATGTGGAGCGCCGAAGTACCATCCGTCCTATCGGAAGATTGCTTAATGACGAACAATTAATTTATTACGGCAGTTCTACCAAGCGGGACAGTGAAGGAAATCCGCTGCCTGCTCCCAAGGTAGAATCGGTATATTATCCCGATGGTAAAATAGCCGTCCTCCGTACCGGTATGACTTCCGATTCCCTGTATATGCATATTAATAATAAGAATTATGGAAATCATGGGCATCCTGGTGCATTAGGCATTATCGCTTATGCCTATGGAAGGCCTTTGCTTATTGATCCGGGCCGTGGAAGCTACAGTAACACGGATCTTGCCAGCAAATGGCTTAGGGAAAGTACCGAAGCCCACAATACGATTGAGATAAACGATACGGCTCAAAGACGTACGGATAATTTAGACCCTTCCGGGCTCATAACCAATCCGGGCTTTGACTTGTATGAAGGAACCACTACGGAAACGGAGGGCTTTGAGCATACGCGGTACGTGTTTTTCATGAAACCTTCTTTTTGGGTGGTATCGGATATTGTTATCCCGTCGCCGTCAAAAGAAGATAATCAAAATAAGTATCAGCAAACCTGGCATATGCTGCCCAATGCGGATATAACCTTGGATGAAGAAACAGCGAAAGCAAGAAGCAATTTTAACGATGAAATCGGTTCCAATATTCATATCGTGCCTGCAGACCCTGAAAAGCTTGCTTCGGAAATTTTGGACGGATATTATTCGCCAAAGGAAAATTCGGTTGAAAACGCAAAATACGTTTCTTACACCCAACAAATTTCCGGTACGGTTAATTTTGATACATTGCTGTATCCGGTACCGAAAGGCGTTACCGCCGAACCCACGGTAAGCAGAATTGATACAGGCGTTGAACCTCATGTTGCTACCGCTTTGGAGATCAAGACGGATAAGGATTCACCGTCAGGCTACTATTATCTTTCCTATGAGGAAACACCCACGGAAAGAACGTTTGCTGATTTTTCCTATGACGGAAAGATGGTTTTTGTGCAAACCGCAGATGACGGAAATGTAAAAATGGTTTGTATGGTGGAAGGTTCCGAGCTGAAAACGGATTCGAATCTATTGGTGCAAACGTCGGTGCCTGTTAAGGATTTGCAAATACAATGGAAAGAAAACGGGGTTCATCTTGAAAGCAATTATTTGAAGTCGGCTGACGGACCGGTAGAAATTTTCATTGATGCGCCTGAGACGGATGCGGTTTATGTAAATGGACAACCTGCTTCATTTATCCGGTCAGGGGATCATGTTTGTGTTTATTTGAATACAATAGGTGTGCAATGGGATGAGAAAAAGGCAACCGTTTCCACCACCTATATCAGAAAAAGCGCCGGCCGTCCGGCACAGCCTGTATTATGTGTGGCATTCTACAAGATGGTTGAGAATGTGAAAGAGTTGATAGGGGTAAGATGGGTCAGCTCTGAAGATGCCCTTGAGGTAGGAGAATCGGCGCCACTATATATGGAAATTGATATACCGGAAGATGTGGATGTGATTCAGGCATTTTTATGGGACAGTATGAACGGAATGAAGCCGGTATACAACAATATAACAACTGTTCCACGATATTAAAGCGGGGCTGTCGCACAAGACATAATATTTACCTGTCCTACGGGCGATTCTTGAATCGCCCCTACCTGGATACGGATTCATATATGGATAAATTGTTATAACGTTGCATTGATGCGGCCTAAATGTCTATTTGCCTTCGCCGTGACTCTGCGGGCGACCACAGGTCGCCCCTACAACAATAACGATTTATTCATATATGAACATGTACCCATTCTATCGTAGGAGCGACCATTCACTTTACCGTAGGAGCGACCATTCACTTTACCGTAGGAGCGACCATTCACTTTACCGTAGGGGCGACCATTCACTTTACCGTAGGAGCGACCATTCACTTTACCGTAGGGGCGACCTGTGGTCGCCCGCAGAAAATATTGGTAATTTAAGTTGACGACATTGGACCAATGCATCATTCTATCATTCATCCAGTTTTAATATGAATTCCGTAAATTGGATAATATCTGTAAGATGTTTTTCAATGATTTGCTGAACGATTTCAAGATGGATTGCCTGATAATCATGTACTGCAATATTCCGGAATCCTACCATTGCTTTTAGTCTGTTTCCCAAGTCGGCAGAAATATATTTGTTTTTTATTAGCAATTCAAAAGCATCCCTGCTGTTTTGAGGAATTCCCAACCCTTTTTCTGATATGATGTGCATTGCCAAGTCTATGCACGCCTCACAGGCCCTTTGAATGTTAAGGATGATAGAGTCCTGTTTCGTATAATTTTCCAAGTTTTCAGGATTGTTTTCGTATTCTTCATGTATCCTTTTAATGCAACGTTCAATGACTGCAATTTTATTTAGGATAACATCATTTTTCATAGACATATCCTCTTTCTTTTATTTTATCCATAATGCACTGCCGCTCTTCATTTAGAATTGCATATTCTTTTAACGTTCTCATTTGGAATCTTTGGCGGATTTCTTTGTTATTTTCATATATCACTTTTCCCGTTCCTATGATTTGTGCCGCAAATACGGTGGAAGCACTCTTTAAATCCACAAGGTCTACATCCTGTCCCAACATTTCTGCAAGCTTTTGTGACATCATAAATATTTCGTAAGGGGTGAATTTCCGGTCACTGAAAAATGCAATATCAATATCGCTGTCTTGTCTGAATCCGGAAGGACGCACCGCAGAACCAAACAGAATAATGAAATGCGGTTCTGTTTCAGGAACAAGATAATCGACTGCTTTATTTATTTTTTCATGGATGGAAATATTGGATAAAGGCATAATAATATTCTCCCGTACTTGATTAATTCACATTATAAGATTATGACAAATGTTCAATTATATTATACTATTTTACCGTATGAAAAGGAATATATCTCTAATTATATCCTTTTATATCCTCGTTGTTTCTGCTTTTTCCCAGTATGCCCGGTTGCCGCCGGTGATATATTTGATGAATCCTAACAGTATGGTATATTGGAATGTGACGTAATACAGCGGTATATAGAATAGTTTATGATGCGTGCGGGTTACAAAGCCTATCAGTGCCAAAATATAAAATGATACGTGGGCATATAATATTTGCCGGTAAAACTCATTGGCAGCCAACATCATATTGCTGATGAACAACAATATATGAAAAAACGGCAAAAAATAGCGCAGCAATTTATGTGAAATCATAAAAACGGCATAAAGCCAGCCTACTTTTAACGGATTAAACATATTGGGGTTGGTAAGCATTCTTTGCCAGTTGCGGCTGAACATCCTTACTTTTCTTTTGAATTCATCTTCAAGCGTTTCCCCTGCCTTTTCATAGGCTACCGCACTTTCATCGTATATGGCCAGCTTTCCTTTTTCCACCATAAGATGGGGAAATGCCAAATCATGAGTGTACATTGGGTCCACATATTCATAATCTTCTTTTCGGACGGCATAGATTGCCCCGTTTCCTGCCGTTATGGAGTAAATCTTGGATTCAAAGTTCCTCAGGAGCAAATCATAATTCCAGTACAAACTTTCGGAATAACTGGTTATATTGCTGTTCTTATTGATGTATTGAAGCCTTCCGGCCACATATCCTATTTTAGGATTGGAAAAGTTGTTGACAAGACGTATCAGCGAATGCCTTCCCCACATGGCATTGGCATCAGAAAATACCAATATTTCTCCTGTTGCAATTTTTACCGCTTCATTTTGGACATTGGTCTTTCCTTTCCTCTCTTTTGCCACATGTAATATGATGCCGGCATCGGCATATTTTCTGATAATTTCATCGGTCTTATCGGTTGAATGGTCGGAGGCAACGATAATTTCCAATTTGTCTTTCGGATATTTTAACTGAAGCGTATTCCGTATTTTTCGTTCAATGACGTTTTCCTCATTATATGCGGCAATGATAAAGGAGACTTTCGGGTAATTGTCTTCAAATGTATTTTCGATTTTTATGTCTTTGTCTTTTATGGAAACAAAGACATAGGCAATATTGAGAAAAATATAGTATCCTATATAGGAATAGGCGATTAAAAATACTGACGTCCAAAATACAAATTCCATTAATACCAGCCTTTCAAGCGGGCGAACACGGTTCGCCCCTACAGTTTGTAAATTTTTTGTGTTCCTGCAAATTTTTTTGCATTACCCTTATATATTTATCGGCTAATATGGCGCGGGAATAATATTTTTTTACAAATTCCGGCCCGTTTTTTTCCATTCGGTTTCTAAGAACCTCATTGGACTTCAGGTCCATAACGGCGCGGCTTATTGCGTCGGCGTCTTCGGGTGGAACAATGACGGCCGCTCCTGACTCTTTGAGAATATCGGCGGCTTCTCCTTCAAGGCCGGCTATAATAGGTACACCGCATCCCATGAGTTCAAATATTTTTGAAGGGATGAACGACCTAAACAGCGGAATATTCTTAAGGGTAACCACCGACACATCGGACATGTTATAATAGTCCGGCATATCCTTTTTAGGCTGGGCACCGATAAATAATATGTTGTTAAGCCCTTTTTCCCGAGCCATGTTGATTAGCTTTTCTTTTTCCGCACCTTCTCCCACAAAAACAAACTGAATATCTGTCTGTTCCCTGAGTTGTTCCGCTGCCAGTACAACCTTATCCAGGGCGTGGGATATTCCGTGAGCCCCTATATAGGTTACAATAAACTTATCTTGTAATCCATATTTTTTCAGCAAGGACTGATTTTTTGACTGAGGTTTGTACACTTCTTCGTCCACCCCGTTGGTGATGACTTCTATTTTATCCGCAGGCACACCTCTTGATATCAGATTCTGTTTAAATGACCGGGTTACCACTACAATGCCGTCACATGCGGCATAAAAATGCAATTCCATTTTTTCAAGAAGTCTTAACAAGGCCTTATTTTTTAGTACACCAAGGGCGTCAATGGCGGCAGGCCACAAGTCCCTGACTTCCAGTATCCACGGCACCTTCTTTTTCCTGCTTAAATAGCGCCCTGAAAACATGGTAAAAAAAGTAGGGGACGTGGATATGACTATATCAATTTCTCCGACTTTCTTCATGGAATATATAATACTCGACATCAGAAAAGACAAATGCCCTATTGTCCTTTTTAAAAAGCCCTTGTTGGGTGTGGCATAAATATAACTCCGATGGACGACAATGCCGTCCATTTCTTCCCGCAAATATTTCATTCCTCTATATTTTTCAGGGATGACACCGGTGGGATGATTGGGAAACCCGGTTATCACCTGTACCTGGTGTCCTGACCTGACCCAGCGTTTTGCCATTTCATATATCCTGGCAGACGGTGCACCCATTTCCGGAACAAAATAATGACTGATCACTACAATTTTCATATACGCTCGTCAAGTACCTTTCTTTATTTTATAGGAATCTGTTTTTCCGTACCGTTATACCTTACGGTTACCTGCTCATTACTACACTGCACTTCCACAGGATAATCACTGAAATTAATGATATACCCTGATACTGTAGACTGACTATGGATTTCCAAGACATGATTTTCATATTTCAAGCCGAATTCAGGCGAGTACCATCCGTTTGTCTCACCGCCTTTATACGTTTTTTCATGAATAGAATGAATGCATATGATATCGGCTATTCTTTCATGGTCTTGGATAATCTGCCAATGGGTATCTTTCATCAGTTCATATTTCGGATGCAGATGAATATAGCTTTTGGTATATCGGAACTTTGGCGCTTCTACTTTGTCCAATACGAGGAAAATATCCTCTTCCAGCCACATGATATACCTGATATGCTTTTGCCCTTTATAGTTGAAATAACTTCCTTTGAACATTCTGATACCGTTTTGGATTTCTATATTTCCTCTCGGATAACGGATTCTTTTTGCCACCCGAAAGCTTCCCCAATACTGGGACTGCTCCGTATCGTCGATCACCAGCGTATTGTGTGCCCGGGTACTGCGGAAATAATCCCGCCATTTCCCCGGTTCATAGGTATAGGTCCCTGAATTGACGATGACCGGCCGGCCGTGGACGGCAAGTTCATAGCTTAAGGCATCACAATGAGCATGACCCGGCAAATAGTCCACGCCGATTTTTCCTGCATCAATTATACACTGATGAAATTTTGTATCTAAAATATAATATCCGCTTGCTTCAAAGCGTGCCTTATATCGCGGCTTTATGCCAAAGTACCGTTCAGCGGTATGAATCAGCGATTTTGTGCTTTTGGCCGTATGTTGGCTGCAATCATTAAAAAACGGAAGACGTCCCGTATTTTTCTCCAATGAATAGGTTACGTCAAGCATTTTGGCAATGGTGTCTGTAACATGGTCTTGTCTCTGCCAATAATTAATTTTCATGATCGCTTCCAGCATGATATTGTGATACATGGGGCTTAATTCAAAGTGCATGCCGTCCGGCAGAATCTGTTCTTCAAGCTGCCTGTTGAACTCTTCCAAGTAACGGGACAACGGTTTTTCCTGCTTGAAAAAGATACTGCCCAGAATCAGTGCTTTTAAATTTTCCATATAATGATTGCCCCTGTTGTTTTTCTCTATATTCTTTCTTAAATAATTATATTGTGTATATAATGATTTTAACATATATAATTGAAACGAAAAATCATTTTTTATTGTATCATATAATAGTTGAAATGTACAAATCCAATTTGTAAGCCTTAAGGATATTGTATAGGGATGCCAACCGTTTCCTGTGCCTATAGGGTTATTTTTTATCCATTCTTCAATGATTTCTTTATATTTTTCATAATATTGTTCTTTATGGGTTTTATTGTAAGCATCAGCCAAAGCATAGAGATATTCAAAGTAGTGAAGGTGGAATATCCAAAGCCGCGGCATGGAAGGGTCATTCCAACCTGTTTTCAGGTCCGTTTGTTTCTTAAGATTAAGAAAGGTAAATGTGTTGTTCAGCAATTCTTCTATGTTAAACCTGTTCAGATAGTCAGGACTTAGATCCAATTCAGGGATGATATATGAAATGTCCGCATTGACAGGCGCTACAACATCCGCTTCACGTATGTACGGGTTATACAGCTTATTCTGCAACTGTCTTAGGATACGATAAAAAATTTGCGAGGGTTTAAGATATTTGGCGGTATGAATGTATAGTGATAGCTTATGCATGAGACCTCCTGTTTATTTTTATGTCAAATTATATATGTTTATGATATTATATGTTTAATGAAATAAACCACCCTGCTAGCACCAGAGTGGTTATAATGAATTTATAACATCGCTTTGGGGCAACCGCACCTTGCGGTACTGATTACCTTCACTTATATTATATCATAATTTACCTGAAAGTAAACAGTTTTTTACTATTTCATCCAAATTTATACCACGTCTTCCATGTTAATTCCCTGACGAATGATTTTTGCAGGGACGCCGGCAACTACCGTATGGTCGGGTACGTCTTCCAACACCACGGCATTGGCACCGATCACTACATGGTTGCCGATTTTGACAGGTCCCAGTATTTTCGCTCCGGCACCTATATAGACGTGGTCGCCGATAATAGGTACTTCGGGTTTTTTGGAGCGTCCTCCGATGGTAACCTGCTGGGCAATAATGCAATTGCAACCTATTTTGGCTCTTGCATGAATGACGACGCCCATCCCTCCATAACCGAACCTGGTTCCTTTGCCGATTTCACATGTATACGGTATATATGAATTGTATAATAGGAATATGATTCCCTGTATGAATTTTGCCAACGGTTTCATATGATGCCTATAGAACCAGCGTTCCATTTTGTAAAAACTGTAGGCATTGATCAATGTTTTCACCTTCTTGCATTTCCTTAATGGTAAGATACGCTTTATAGGACTTTTCCAAGGCCGCTTCCTGATCCGAGGCAAGCCGTTCTATGACTTGTAACAGTTCTTTGCTGTTCTTGTTGATTACATAACCGGATTGTTGCGTTTCTACAATTTGCTTCATCCGTCCCACATCCGTAACAATGGGGATATTCCCCCATGCCATATTTTCCAATAATGCATAGGGAACTGCTTCGGCTTCGGACAACAGACAGAATACATTGCATTCTTTAATAAGCCGTTCCTTTATATCGCCCTTTACCGCGCCTATGTAGGTGGTGTTACTCATTTTGTTTACCGCTTTCTCTACGTTCTTTTCTTCGGTTCCTGAGCCGGCAATGAAAAAACGGATATTTGGACGCCCTGATAATTCCCGGGCCGCTTCTATGAATTCATAAATCCCTTTTGCTTTTTCCATTCGCGACAAAAACAGTATCTTAAGCACGCTAAAATCCTTGGCGGGGTAGTCTGGTTCTACTTTCACGCAATTGAATGACAGTTTAAGTTTATCGGTATCACAGGGGAACCGGTTCTGAAATTCCTGTTTTTGCTCCTCGGTTAAAAACATGAAGCTATCAACTTGTGACCGTATTTTTCCGGTTAATAGGAGTTGTAAATATCGTTTTTGGGTCCCCCGTATGTTGTGAAATGAACCGCCGTGAAATTTCACAAATACCTTTTTGGTCGGCATGCTGCCCATATACATCCGTTTGAGTAAAAGGCCCAGCTTTACCAGGGAAGTAAAGTATATGGACGCATTAATATAGATGACGTCATAGGGCTGATATTGGAACGCCATGATTTCCCATATACTTTGTATGATAGATTTTTTGGTTCCGTTTTTATGGAAAGTGGTATCAAAAATCTTGATGTTATGTTGTCCGGTCTTTTGAAGTTCAAGAAGCAGATTTTTTACATGGGTCACAACCCCGCCGATGATAGGCTTGTCCGGATCAGGGCCTACAATGAGTATATTCAGACTAACCCCTCCTCAATTCCTGAATTAGTTCCGCCAACACCGTATCCACATGGTATTCTTTTGCTTTCTCCAAGCAATGGTACTTCATCTGCTCAATGCTTTGTGGGTTTGAAATCAGGCTATTTAACTTTTGGATAAGGTCAGCGGTATTTTGAGGTTCAAAAAATATGCCTGTTTTGCCGTCGTCCACAACTTCCCTGTTGTACTTCCAATCGGATGCCACTACCGGCAAACCTGCGGCATACGCATCAATAATGGCTCCCGGAAATCCTTCTCCATGATAGTAAGTAGGAAAGATCATGAAATCATATTGCATGAGCGTCTGCTGAATGTTTTCCTCTTCAAGATAGCCTTTGTATGTGGCGTGACCGTTGCTGCGCCGTACGAGAGTCTGGAATTCTGCCGCATATTTTTTGTTTAGCTGGCCATAGATATCCAGCGTTATACATATTTTCCCGTGTGTTTGATTGATGCTTTTTACTGCGTCAATTGCCGTATGGATGCCTTTTTCTTTTATGATTCTGGATAGGATAACCGCTTTTATGGGCAATTGTATGGAATGACTGTCTATATGGTTTATATAATGAAACCGGCGGAAATTGGGAAGTACACTTGTATTGGTGATTCCTATCTGCCGGAGCTTTTCCTGCATGGACGATGTTTCTACATATATGCGGTCAAGTTTTTTCAGGGCAGAGGCAAGGATGTTATTCTTTTGGGCAACCGTGGCAAGCCAGCCGCCTATTACAATATATCGAAGGTCTTTGGAATATTTCTTTTTCCAGCGGACAAGCTGCGGAAGCAACAGGCGAATGCCTTTAGGCCCCAACAGGACAAGGGTGCTTTTGCTGTTTTTTGCGTGACGTTTTATTTCCCGGTACATGGACAGCGGTCTTTTTTTCCATTGGGACATGTCGGAATAAATAATATTCTCTTCCCCGAACTGCCGGACAAATTGGTCTTTTAGCTGCCGCGTTTTGACGGTTTGACCGTCCAGTTGGTTATTGGCATAGCCAAAGTTTCCGCATATGAATATTTGGTATTGGTTCATACTATCAATCAATTGATACCAATGTTGGGTGGCTTTTTCTTTGCTAAAATCCTGTACCCGCTTTTGTGATTGGGCAATATAATGCTGTCGTAACGTTTCATTGGTTAACATTTCGACCATTGCTTGTGCTAAAGATTCTTCCTGGTGTTTTCCCGTGCAAACCGGTGTCAATATTCCGTATTCGGCATATTCTACGGATTTGGTTTCATATTCCATGGGTGTTGCAGGAGCCAGTATTTCTCTCGGGCCTGACCGGCAGTCCGTAGAAATGACCGGCAAGCCACAGCACATGGCTTCTATTAATACATTCCCAAACCCTTCAAATAATGACGATGAAACCAATACTTTTGAATATGCCATCCATTGATAGGGGTTTTTTCTGAACCCCATGAAATGCACGTGGTTTTCCATTCCAAGGTTCTTAACCAGTGTTTTTAATTCCTCCTCAAGTTCACCATGTCCAAGAATGACCAACTGGGCGTCGGGTACCTTTTGCAATACCAACTTGAAGGCATGGATTAAATGGCAATGTCCTTTTTGCGAATAAAGCCTTCCTACATTAATCACCACAGGCTTCTCCGACAACCGCTCCATAATATGGTCCGATTGGCATTGCATAAGCTTTTTGATGTTGTCCATGTCAATAAAATTATATATGACTTCTATCTTTTGTTCAAGAATGCGATAATTGCTTATCATGTCCCGGGCAATCATTTTAGATACCGCCACAATACGGTCTGCTTTATTGTAAAAACACTTCATGAGCCATCTATAGACGTTTTCATAAAGAAAACCGTAATTCCTTTTGGAATTATAATTATGCACCGTTAAAACGACTTTATCGCCGCATTTGCTGAATAAATTCACTACATTGGCATTTTCCAAAAAACTGATGGTCATATCAAATTGATGCTTTTTTTTAATTTGTTTCACCCTATGGATTCGCCTGAGCATGGTTATAACTTTATTCATTTTTCCTTCTAAAGGGGGAAGGCCCACATTGATCATATTTCCACTGTACGGATAATCGATTTTGCTTCCGTCAAATAAAATAAAGGATACATCGTATTTCGGATACAATATATCGGAGAGGTTGGAAGCCATTTTTTCCGCGCCGCCATTGGCCAGATTAGGGATAAGGAGAGCTATTTTTTTCTTTTTCATTGTATGACCTCTTCCCATTGGTGAATCATTTTTTCCATGCTGAAATCCTGGATACGCTTTGACGCCATCTGAGCATAATGTCCGCGCTGGGACGGATTGCTTAAAATATTGATGATTGCCTGTGCCAACAGTTCTTCTTCCTTTTCTCCTTTGCAAACCGGTACTAATATGCCATATGGTGCATATTCAATGGTTTGTGCCTGTATCCCCGTATCCGTTTCCGGCGCAAGGATTTCCCTGGGACCTGTATAACAGTCGGTAGAGATTACAGGGACGCCGCATGCCATGGCTTCTGCCAGTGCATTGGGAAACCCTTCGTACAAGGATGAAAGGACAAACACATCGGCATGACGAATAAACCGGTAAGGGTTTTCCTGAAATCCCATAAAGTAAACGTCATCTGCAAGGCCTAGTGCAGCCGTTAACTGCTTGAGTTCCGTTTCCAATTCTCCCTGACCAAGAAGGATTAGTTTTACATCATGAATGACGGATTTCACTTTTTTAAAAGCACGGATTAAATGCTTCTGGCCCTTTTGTTCCGTTAAACGGCCTACCGTAATAATACAAGGTACTGTAAACAGTTCACTGTATTGTGGTTCCAAGGGCTGCTCTGCCGATGTTTTTATGGCTCTTAAGTCATAACCGTTATAAATGACTTTGATTTTGCGTTTATCCATATGATATTTTTTCACAAGTTCGTTTCCAATGCCTTCCGATACCGCTACTACTATATCGGCATAACGGCATAGCCATTTTAAGAGATATAGGCGGAGGCGTTTATCCATTGTTCCTTCTTTTCTTAGCAAATCATTTCTTGCAGATACGATAACCTTCTCTCCCTGCTTGGTGAGAAGATTCACAATATTGCAACTGTCCATCAAGCTTATTACCGCGTGAAATCTATTTTGTTCCTTGATGTCATTGACCTTGCATATACGTTTTAATAAGGTCAGCAACTTGGCTGTTAATCGGTGGGAAGGATAGGATTTCAAATCAATGATCTGCCCGTCGTATGGATATACCGTTTGTGACCCATCGTACACAATTAAGCTTTTTTCATATTTGTCGCTAAGATATAAAGATATATTCGCCGCCGTTTTTTCCGCTCCGCCCTTTGCCAACGTTTCGGTTATGATGGCTATTTTGGTTACCAAGAGGGCGGTTCTTTTGGCAACATCAAAGTTGTCAAAAGACTGTGCTCCTGCCGAAGCACTGAGTAAAAAGATGATATGGAACAATTTTGAATAATATTGTACCGCTATGCCTTCTACCGCCAGAGAGGCTATCAGCCACGACAAAAACAGGCACTGATAAGGCGTTTTTGCCTTTCTGAGTTTCCACAGCACAACGGCAAACATTCCATAGTATCCAATGGCTCCTAAAATACCGGTGCCTACGACGATTTCAATAAAGTTATTATGCGAATACGTTTGCCAGCCTTTTGCTTCATAAAGCAAAACCCTATAGTTGTTCACACCGTAACCCAAAATGGGCCTTTTTTTAAACATTTCCATCCCCAGATTGAACATATATACCCTTTTGGGGATAGAAAATTCATAGGTGATGGGCCTGCCGGCAATAAAGTCAAATACATGCTGAAACCGTATGCCGATAATTTTATATAGAGCGGGTACACCGGTGATCAATACGTAAAACAGTATCAGGGATGCAATACCGGCTGCTCCGATTTTTAACAGCTTTTTATAATCATGCTTGTATTTTAAGAATACCATCATGGCCATACTTACAACAACAAATATGATGGCGCGTCTGGAACCGGACAAGACAACGAAAACAGACATAAACAGGCTGTATAGCAGGTAAATATACCTTTTTTCAAAAAGAATCCTATATCCTGCAAATACCAAAGAGCTTCCCACAATCATGGCCATGTTATTCTGATTGCCCAATACCGCTCCCAGCCGAATGCTGCCTGCCTGTTTGAAGTTCAACAGAATATAGAGAGATGCTAAAAAGCCTGAATATATAATGTAAGTGATGATTTTATCGATTTTATAATTTTTATCGATATACAAACTTAGGATGAAAATAAGAATAAATATGCTTGTGAGGGTTTTTATCATTTTCAGAGACAGGGAAGAATCTAAGGCTACAAAATAGGAAAGTCCTGCAGTTGCTATAAAATAAAGAAAGCATGCCAACCATGGAACCCGTGTGTCAAGGAGACGTGTGCCAAAAGAACCGCCCCTTCGGTACCTTCGGCATACTTGCTTCATTAAAATGCACACCATTAAAAGCACGGCTATGGCGTTGGATATAATGTTGGTGCCGGGCCTGTATGAAAAAAAATATAGGCTAAATATGTAAGCAAATAAGGATGTTTGAATGAGTAATGTGTACATATTGTTGCAACTGCCTTTCTATCTGACTTCGCCGTAATCTTTTCGGGCGACCACAGGTCGCCCCAACATAACAATTTATCCATATAGGAACATGCATCCATCCTATCGCAGGAGCGCCACACATGGCGTCCTTACGGTATTATCGTGTTTTTCGATTACCGTATCCTAAAATGATTAACAATTGTTTCATCATCCTGTTAAATAATTTGCTTTTTGAGGCAAGGTACAGGATGATACTTTGACCGATATTATATATTCTGATTTTTTCATTTATGCTTAACTGATTGATATAGATTGCTTTTGATATTTCCCCGTTCATCCATTCATAGATGGACAATAAGAACAAATTCCATGCAAGGCGGTTGTCCCGCTTTCTGTAAAACGGGGCATATATGCCGTGCTGTTCTATTAAGTCCGGCAAGCCTTTTCTTTTTAATTCTATGCATTGGCACGCCAGGGACACAAAGTACTTCTGCATGATTACTTTTTCAATGGTTCGGCTTACTCCGCCCGGCAATGTAAACCGCCGGTACAATACTTCATCAATGATATAAAAATCGGTGATTAGACTCATGCGCAGCCATAAATCCCGATCCTGGCTGTATTTGAAAAATTCCCTATACCCTCCTGCCTGTTCATACACAGACCTTCGGAACATAACTTCCCCTTGTGTAAAGGGGTTGCTGCGTATAATTTGGTCTGTAAGGTTTTTCGTATGGGAAATATACGGCCGTCTTTGCATTGTTTTGCCGCTTACCAGATCCAGTTCATCCACGTAACACCCTACAATACCCACATTGGGAAATTGTTGCATGATTTTTACTTGCTTTTCTATCCGTTGGGGCAGGGATATATCCCCGGAGCCATGTATTGCTATCAGTTCTCCTGTTGATTTTTGTATGGCCTCGATTAACGATTTGACAAACCCCATGTTGGGATGCGTATATACCGTAAGTCTCGGGTCATTAAATTCGGATAGTTTTTGGAATGTACCATCCGTGGAACCGTCGTCAACAGCTATAATCTCTATGTTTGTATACGTCTGATTAAGAAGGCTTTGTATGGATTCGGTTACATACTGTTCCCGGTTGTAATATATGGTGATGACGGATACTTTCATTGATTTCAGCCTTCTTTCTGCATTTTTATATAGCCAACTAAGAATGCAATCCCGCATATGGTATATGATATAACGGAAGCAAATGCCGCGCCGTTAATGCCATACTGCGGAATAAGGATAATATTCAAAAGTATATTGGTTAAGGCACTAATCAGTAAAATGATAAAACTTATCCGCTGCTTTCCTTTTGCGTTATATATAGGTACTAATAGCTTAAAAATTACCATACTGATTGTTCCTGCAAAAATAATAATGGTTACAGGATATGCATGCACAAATTCCGCACCGTATAATATCCGGATAATGACCTCGCCAAACAACAGTATTATACAAAAGATTGCAAAACTAATCAATACATTGACTTTGAGACTAAAACGAACGTCCCTTTTGGCATCATCTTTTGCCGTTTTTGCAAATAATACATCCTTAAAGGCGTCAGGTATGATCCAAGCCTGATTCGCCAAACCGACTCCAATGGTATAATAGCCGATTTGTTCAAATATTACATACGATTTGAGAATCAGCACGTCCACTTGATAATTTAGCGTTGTAAGCAACATGGTCAGCATGGGATAAATTCCAAAAACGATGGTTTGCCCCATCAGTTTATAATCTACTTTTAATAAGTTGATCCGGAATTTGAACAAAATCATGATTAACAGTACTGCCGTTATTTCTTTTATGTACAATGCGGCAATGACCACATTTATATTACGAGGCAAGCAGATATATACCGTCAGTAAAATACAGGTATAAAAAAATTGGTCAATGATATTAATGATATTCCTAAGGCTTATGTTTTCTACTAAGGCAATGAAACTTAACTGCCGTGACAGTACCATAATGGGTATTAAAGTAAATACAACGATCCACACTTTTTGCATGATTAGGAAAGAAAGTATGATTGCAATGAACAAATAGCAAATAAATTGGAAAAAGATATTATTCACGTATTGAGCAAGTATGTTTGGCTGCTTTGCCTGCCGTTTATAATAGGGATAGGATTGGTAAATGCCCAGATTCAATATGACGACAGCTAAATTTGCAATATTAAGAATGTATGCATATTCTCCTTTTAAAGCAGGACCTAAGCTTCTGCTTATTAGTATGGAGTTCAGTATGCCAAGAAACGCAACGGTGAATTTGGATATTAGTGAGTTAAAGTATTGGTTGTAAATGATTTTATTCAACATAGTAACAATCTTCTTCCCATTTTAATGGATTGGTTTCAATGTAGTTGTATATTTGGAGGTATTCCTTTTCGTTTCTGATAATTCTATCATAAAATGATTTTTGCCACACAGTTTGCTTAACTTTTTTGGTTATTGATCCTTTAAATTGTTGAATAATACGAGATATCGTAGGAGCAGTCTTTGACCGCCCGTCTTCAGCACATAAAATGATAATCATGTGTATATGATTTGGCATAATAACGTATTTATCAATTTCGACGTTTTTGTAGATAGAATTAATATTATTTATTTCCAAATCAACTATTTTACCTATTTTTGATAATGGTATTATATTGTGCGAGATACCACAGGTCGCTTCAACAGCAACATTCCAAAATAAATTTTTCTTGCCGTTAGTACATATGGTTACAAAATAATATCCGGCCTGCGAATAATCATAATCTTTTAATCTTATGTTTTTTCTTTTAGGCAATTTATCCATAAAATCACCTTCTGCGGGCGACCACAGGTCGCCACTACATTTGTTCATTCATACAATATGCATGTATGCGATGTGTTTTTTTGCGGGCGACCATAGGTCGCCCCTCCATCATGTTGATACAACGATATTGTTGTAGGGGCGGTCTTTGACCGCCCGTCTGGTCAGGCACCGGAGAAAAGTTTGTCGATGGCCTCGGCAGGGTCAGATGCGGCGGTAACGGGACGGCCTACTACAATATAGCTTGCTCCTGACTCAAGGGCTTCTGCAGGTGTCATGATGCGCTTTTGGTCACCTGCCATCGCCCATGTAGGTCTAACACCGGGAGTGACGATGATGAAGTCTTGTCCCACAGCTTCTCTTATGGCAGTAATTTCTTTTGGCGATGCCACTACGCCGTCAAGGCCCGTTTCTTTTGTAAGCAGCGCCAGTGTCTTTACTTGATCTAAGGGGGATTTATTTATGTTGATGTCGTTTAAATCACTTTCGTCAAGGCTGGTGAGGACCGTTACTGCTATGACGATGGGCTTTTCGGGAAGTTCAGCACTATCTACCGTTTCCCGAACCTTTCGCATCATTTCGCGACCGCCGGAAGCGTGGACGTTAAACATGAAAGCTCCCGTGCTCAGGGCCGCCCTTGCGGCCCCGGCGACGGTGTTTGGTAT
>ENA-OWOZ01000859-OWOZ01000859.1-bioreactor-metagenome-genome-assembly--contig:-NODE-859-length-33588-cov-6.909015_pt1 | contig 33588 bp, 47 predicted proteins | sample MGYA00238140_ERZ651804 | MGnify/ENA primary metagenome ERZ651804 (study PRJEB26910, sample SAMN07631232) | bioreactor metagenome | isolation source: Switchgrass digestor | place: USA: Dartmouth... | reverse complement strand
GTGAGGAGGTTAGAGATGGATATATTTGGTAAGCTACAAATGGAAATGGCAGCAGAAGAACTCAAAAATATGATGCCGGAATATGAGATGATAATTAATGTTATTGCAGAGCAAATGAGGCTATATCTCAATGCGTTAATAAAGGCTGGGTTCACTGAGGAACAGGCGTTTGAATTGGTGAAGGAACACGGCGCTAATATTGGTAAATTAATATTAGGAGGTAAGTAATATGATGATAGCAATCGATGGAGCCTGTAGGAGGCCTGGGACGCCGGAGAGCTTCTCAATTGGTGCCTATGTAGCTAAAATCAATAATAAGATATATGAGCATGATGCCATATGTGAGTCGCAGTCCACTGGACAGCGCGGTGAGATATTAGCTTTACTACAAGCACTTGAGAGATGCGTTAATTCTGATGAGGAGCTAATCTATATAATATCAGACTCTGAATATATAGTAAACTGTATAAATAAAGAGTGGTATAAGAACTGGGAAAACAAAGGTTGGATAACAGCTGAAGGCGAAGAGGTCAAAAATAAGGACTTATGGGAAAAAGTATCTAGTATATTAAGTATATTAGAGGACAAAGAGATTGTAGTTTATCATATAAAGGGACACGTATTTCCATTCGGTAAAGCAGCTGCTAAAAGGTTAATAGAATCAGATACATCATTGCAAGCTTTGTATGAAGCAGTCGCTAATAAGTTTGATATTGAGTATCCTAAGAGACAGAAAGAACTAGAATTAGCCTGCGCATTGTTTGAAAAGAATAATGGTATAAGTATAGAAAAAGACAGCAAAGTGCTGAAGGAAATGATCGTTGGAAATGTGATGGCAGACCTAATAGCTGGCTTTTACGCTGATGCAGTTAGTAATCTTGGATCAGTCAGCTAGGTTCAGTATTTAAAATTTCCTATTTACATCCGCATTCTTTTATGATATAATAATATTAAAGTACAAATTAGAGGGGGTGAAGTAATGGCTAAAGTTTATATATTAAACAATACACATCATGACTATTCTAAGGCAAACCGGTATGGAAAGTTGGTAGATGTTACTAAAGGAAAAGTACCAATATTTAAAACTAGTACAGTGAGAGCAATGTTAGAAAAAGGACTCGTAGATTTTACTAAGGATGATTATTTATTACTAGCAGGACCTGCTATATTAAGCGTAATGGCATCTGCAATATTATTCAATAAGTTTGAAACAGTTAAATTTCTTGTATTTGATGCTAAACAACAGGATTATGTTGTAAGGCATATAAATAAATAATAAATTAAGGGGGAATATGTAAATGACAGATTTAGTAAAGAAAGAAAACCAAACAATGATGGACTCAATGAATGATGCGCCATTAGGATTTGAAGACAGTAATGAAGGTGATATGATTATACCTAGAGTAAAGGTTATTAATGCGCTTAGCCCAGAGAGAAAAGATAAGTTAGCTGACGAAGGCGACATTATAAATTCTTTAACGCTTGAAAAACTAAATGGCAAAGTGTTCATACCTGTGTTCAAGTTCAATTCTAATATTGAGTGGAAAGATAGAGCAGAAGGAGGAGGAATACGCTGCTTTGCTAGAGATGGTAAGAGAGGTTACGAATCAGATGGTACTTCAAAGATGTGCGCTCAATGTAGACGTAATGAATTCGACAATACAAAAACAGGTAGGGAAGCTATTCCTAAATGTACAAAATACATTAACTTCTTTGGGTTTATTCAAGGAGAAAGAATGCCAATTATATTAAGCTTCTCAAAAACTAACTATAATGAAGGTAGAAAACTATATAGCTTAGCAAGAGTGACAATGCAAAACATGTGGAATCATGGGTATATTTTGGACTCTAAGTTAATGGCTAAAGGTGGAAACGAATGGTATAATATTGTAGTTTCAGCTGCAGGACCAACTTCAGAAGAGGATAGAGCCTTTGGAATGGAACTATACAAGGTATTCAGGCATTCTGACTTAGTATATGACTTAGATGATATTAACACTTCTGAGTATTATGCATCCCAAGAAGAAATCGATTCAGCCGAGTTTTAATTAGGTATAGGAGGCTAAGAACCTCCTATATCTTTTCTAATAAGGGGGAATGACAAGGTTGAACTGGAATGATTATCGTAATAGAATTTTAGCAGAGATAGATAAAGAAGCTTTCTTTATGAGCGTATTAAAGAATATACATCAACGCGGTAATGAATGGAAGGCGGAATGCCCGTTTAAAGAACTGCATCCAAACCAAACTGATAATAACCCCTCACTGACGGTTAATGTACAAAAAGGAGTATATTATTGTCAGACATGCCATAGCAAGGGAAATATTCATACCCTCTACAAAACATTGTACGGGCTATCCAGCGAAGAGGCATGGTTTGAACTGGGCGATGCACTGCGTATTCCTAGACCAGATAGCACTAAACCTACAAGACCTGATATAGACATAGGATTGATATCTAAGTACCACCAAGCATTGATGAATCTAACAGGGCCTATAAGAACAGTATTACGTGAGCGAAGAGGCCTTACAGATGAAACACTCAGGCGCTTCCAGATAGGATGGGATGGGGAAAGAATAACTATACCAATATATGATGAATTCAACAACCTGGTAAACTTTAGAAGATACAAATGGAACTCATATGAAGATCAGTATAAAGTGACTAATTATGTAGATGAAAAAGGGAACACATACGGTGAAGTCAGAATATTTGGTATTGAAAACTTAATCGATGAAGATATAGAGTATGTAGTATGGTGTGAAGGCGAAATGGACCGTATTATCAATGAACAATATGGGTTCCCATCAGCATGTCCTACCAGTGGCGCAGGAGCATGGCGGCCAGAATGGACAAAGTACTTCAGAAATAAGAAACGTGTTTATATAGTGCAGGATAATGACGAAGCAGGAAGAAGAGCTATGCAAAAGATTTGTGAAAAACTATTTAGAGTTGTAGATGTATATGTAGTGCAGTGGCCAGACGACTTCCCAGAAAAAGGAGACATAACGGATTTTTATGTAAAGGCAGGGCAGACTGCTGAGGATTTTCAAAGATTACTGGATAATGCTGTGAAGTATGTAGACCCTTCTCAAAAAGTAAATCTAGCAGATGAATCAGAAGCTAAGGAAGTACATCTAGCTGATTCAGCTGATGCAGAATTATATGGTAAAAGGATTAGAGTACCCGTTATGATTTCAGGCAAAGATACTACACCATATATGTGCCCTGAAGTAATTAAGGGATACTGTGGCGATGTGGCAGATACAGATAATAAAAAGTGCAGTAGTTGTAACCTAGCCGCAATGGGGGGTGAGCATACAGTAACACTTGGTGCTGCAAATAAAGATGTAATGAAGCTGATAAAATGCACTGAGGCACAACAGGAAGCAGTCATAAAAGATATACTAGGAGTCAACAAGTCATGTCCAAAACCAAGAATAACAATTGAAAAGTACATGAATATAGAAGAAATAAGGATGATACCAAAAGCTGAAGCAAACTTCAGTTTTGCAAAGGAACATGAGTATGTAGTTAGGACTGGGTATTATATAGGTAAAAATCTTAAGACAAATGAAAGATACACATTAGCTGGGTATATGTATCCTGATCCACAAACACAATACGCGACATATTTATTTGACAAAGCGTACCCTGAGAAGAATATGATCAGCAGCTTTGAGATGAGTGACAGCATCTACGAGATGCTAAAGGTATTCCAGGTTAAGGACGGACAAACAATTGAAGATAAGTTCAATGAAATTCATAGAGACTTAGAGAGGAACGTAACTTATATTTGGGAACGCCGCGACGTAGCAATAGCAATTGACCTTATATATCATACAGTATTAAACTTCTATTTCCAGGAGCAATTTGTAACCAGAGGCTGGGGGGAACTGTTAATCATCGGGGACTCAGGTCAAGCCAAAACTACACTCGTAGAAAGACTAATGAACCATTACAGACTGGGTGAATTATACTCTGGTGAGTCGTCAAGGCGTACAGGTCTAGTATATAATATACAACAGAACAACAAACGATGGTTTTTAGTATGGGGTGCATTCCCATTAAATGATGGTGGTCTTATAGCCATAGATGAGCTGTCAGGACTTAGTGAGGATGATTTAGCACAGATGTCAGATGTTAGATCCTCTGGCATAGCTAGAGCTACTGGAGTTATAACAGCTGAGACCACAGCGCGAACCAGGGCTATTTATATATCTAACCCCAGGAATGGTAGGCAACTTAATTCTGAGACTTATGGTGTTATGTCCATACTTAAGTTGTTTGGTAAAGCAGAAGACGTTAGAAGATTAGATCTAGCTATTGCAGTAGCATCTGGAGATGTCAACCCATCACTGGTTAATAGAAGTCTAGATAATGTCCCCTCAGTACCTCACATATACACATCAGACCATTGTAATATGAGAGTGCTGTGGGCGTGGAGTCGTAGGCCCGAACATATTAAGTTTGAGGACGATGCTGTTGCTGCAATATTAAAACTAGCAACACAGATGGGTAAGAAATATACTTCTAAGGTGCCTTTAGTTGAGGCAGCTGACCAACGTATTAAAATTGCTAGGTTATCGATAGCATGTGCATGTTGTGTGTTTTCAACTACAAATGGAGAAGACGTTGTAGTTAAGAAGGAGCATGTAGAGTTTGTAGTTAATTTCTTGGATAGAATCTACAGCTCTAAGAGTATGGGCTACGATAAGCTAAGCGAGCAGGAGAGGATTAATACAGATTCATCCGATGCTAATATTAATAAGTTACGAGAAATGTTTGCATTATTACCGCTACAGGACTTTAATGAAATGGTTAAGATATTATATCAATTACCATACTTTAATAGGTATACTTTAGAAGACTATACAGGATTACCTAAGGATGACCTAAGGTTGTTGTTAAAGTTCTTGACTAACAATCACCTAGTAGAGCGCGTTAGAAGTGACTACAGAAGATTGCCTATAGGCACTGAGTTTTTGGAGCACTGTATAGAGAATCCATTCACACCTGATGAAATAAACAGGGCTAGAAAAAACTATTACTCTGGAAGTGAGTACTAGTGTGTAAACGAGTGCATTTTAAAAAAGAACCGTATGATATTTATATAGGACGCCCCAGCAAATGGGGTAACCCTTATATAATAGGTAAGGATGGTACTAGAGAAGAAGTGATAGAGAAGTATGAAGAATGGATCAGAAGCAGCCCTACACTGATGAGGGCCTTACATCAATTAAAGGGCAAAGTATTAGGGTGATGGTGTGACCCAGATGTGCCGTGTCACGGCGATGTATTATTGAAGTTGATGAAAGAACAAAATATTGAATAGGGGGAATAAATAATGGATGTATTAAAACATCTTACTAATTGCACTATATTATCTACAGTCACTCAGGAGGAAGATGAGAAGGAATGGTTAGCCAATAGAACCAGAGGTATTGGAGGATCGGACGTGGGTGCTATATGTGGCGTAAATCCATACTCAAGTGCTAGAATAATTTACCTTAAAAAGACCGGGCAGTATCAAGATAGCGAAGATGAAACTAGTGATGCTGCGCTAGAAAGAATGCACTTTGGTCATATGTTAGAGCCCATCGTAGCTAATGAATATGTTAGGAGAACCGGTAACAAAGTTGTAGTAGCACCAGCAACGCTTGCACATAAGGACTACCCATGGGCGATTGCCAATGTTGACAGACTTATAGTAAATGACGAAGGTATTCCATATGGTATACTAGAGTGTAAGACAGCTAGTGAGTATATGAATGATGCTTGGTCAGAAGGCGATATACCACTCAGCTATTTGTATCAACTAAATTGGTACTTATGGATTACTGGTTTAGAATACGGTGTTATAGCATGCTTAGTCGGGGGTAACAAGTTTTACCATTATGAAATGTGGAGAAACGATGAATTATTGAAAAACGAAATAATCCCAAAGGTTGACAAGTTCTGGAATTACCATGTTAAAAACTTGATTGAGCCTGAATTAACTGGAACAGATGTAGATTCTGAGCTCGTGGCTAATGAAAATTCAGAAGTAATTAGGGGCTCTGAGATAGTTCTAGAGGATGAAACAATGAATGAACTGGCTGCTACGGTTAAAGAATGCAGGGCAAAGATTAAAGAATTAGAAGCAACTGAGAAGGAAGCAGCCAATAGATTAAAAGAAGCACTTAAGAATAATGAAATAGGGTACACTAAAGACTATATAATCAAATGGTCGCCTAGAAGTCAAAGTAGAATAGATATTGTAAAATTAAAAGAGAAGTATCCAGCGGTCTATGCAGATTGTGTTAAACAAATAAACTTTAGAGTATTTACAATAAAATAAAAGGAGGAAACTTGATATGCTAGATAAAATGTTACAGAAACAAAAAGAATTACAAGAACGCTTAGGATATGATTTTGACAGTATGACACAAGAAGAAATTACAACATATATAAAAGAATTCAGCATCCATCTAACACAAGAAATGCATGAAATGTTGTACGTTCTGCCATACTTCAAACCATGGAAGGATTACAGTGCAATGACTGTAGAAGAATATGAAGCCGGTATGGAAGAAGCAAGAAAGGAATTTATAGATATGTTTCATTTTATGCTCAATATAGCATTAGCACTTGGTATGTCAGACAAGGATATTTATTATATGTATATGGAAAAGAACAAGGAAAATCATAGGCGACAGGATGAAGGCTATACACACGATAAAAGTTACAGATAGGAGGTGCTACACATGGCGCAGTTAAAAGTTATTACTGGAGGCAGAGCTAAGAGCTTCGCCCCCAGCTGTACAGTAACAATGGATAATAGCATCGACAGATTTACAGACTTTGTAACTGTAGGATGGGACCATAATAAAGACACTGCAGTTATAATTCATAACGCAGATACTATTACATTAGGTTTTGCCTATCTAATGATTGCCAAGATGTTTAAAGATAGCTATGACTCTCTAACAGATGAGGAGAAGTTAATAGTAGACAAAGCTTTACTTAGACAATGAATTTAATAAAGGGGGAAATGAATATGAAAAATATTCAAGTGTCAGTAATTAATGAGGCACATTCATGTCCTGGTGGTATGATGATGTTTCTGGCTAAATTAACGCAGAGAGGGCATCAGATTAAAAATATGGATGATTTGAAACAACTGTATAAAGATTCTATGGGGCAACACAAAGCAGCTAAACGTATAGCTAAGATGCCACATGGAACTATAAAAAGATTTGCCCCAATAACTATAGCAGTTGTAGGTGCTTCTAGGAGATTTCTTGCGCAAGCTAGAACACATCATGTAGGTATTGATTTCGTATCAGCATCACTACAATACTCAGATTATAGTAGAGATGCTCAGTTTATGGTACCTTATGAACTAATTGAGCTAGATAATAAATTAGGCACGTCTTATGTACAAGCATATCTTGATTCCTGTGCCGAGTCTATGAAACAATATAAAGCATTTGTAGATAAAGGTGTAAGTAACGATACAGCAGGTTATATAGCACCGCAAGGTCTGAGGAACATTCTTATAATCCAAGGTAACCATGAAGCATGGTTGAATTTCATAAGGCTTAGAACGTGTCACAGAAACACAAAGGAAACTCAATATGTAGCACTTAAGATATGGGAGGCTTTATTGAAAACAGCAGATGGAGAGGAAATGTTCGCATGGGCTGGGCCTGACTGCTTGCATGGTAAATGTAGAGAAGGTAAGATGAGCTGCGGTGACCCATTTACTAGTAGCAACCCTACTTCAATAATTAAAACATACTATCCATTACTAGTTAGGGGCGATGAGTAATGATGATTATAATCGTAGGCCCTGATGGTTCCGGTAAATCTACATTAGCTAAACAACTCTCAGCGCAGACGGGTTACCCCATACAGCATAGAAGTAAACCTAAGAACCAAGCTGAGAAAGATGCTATGATGGCAATGTATAGAGACTTAGCGGTAACTGGTGCTAACATAATACTAGACAGGGCTTGGTACTGTGAAATGGTGTATGGAGATATTATGAGAGACAAATCATATATAAGTATGGACCAGATGTATGAGCTGGAGGACCTAGTATCCAATAATGGTGGCGGTATTATAATTCACTGTACCGATGAAACTAATAAATTATGGGACAGATGCATGGAACGCGGTGAGGGGTATGTACAAAATTATGAAACACTAACAAATATTAAGTACAGGTATGAATGGCTCATGCACTTTGTGCCTCATATATTACCTGTAGTGAGGTATACCATCAATGAGAACCTGTCCTAAATGTGGGTGGGAATACCCTAGCACTTATGTCGATACTAAGTGTAAATTTTGCGGTACTACATTTGATGTTCAAATATGTAGCGTCTGTAAAAAGTTAGTTCCTACCTACAAGTTTTATAAGCGTAGTGATGGAAGACTAACAAGGCGGTGCCCAGACTGCAACCGCAAGAGTGCTAGGGATTGGGATAACGCACATAAGGAACAAAGGCTTGCCAGAGTATACAGGTTCTATGACAAGCGCCTCGTCGCCGCAGAGAAAGAACTGTACGATTGGATGGAAAATCTACAAAAGCTCCCTTTTAAGGTTATGAGTGAGGATGAATGGTTAGAGACATGTAGATACTTTGGAGGATGCGCCATATGTGGCAATGAATATATAGAAACCCGCCACTTCTTTATACCATTCGAAGAGGGTGGACGGTATACTGTATGGAATATGATACCTCTATGTGGTACATGCGCCGCTAAGCTACCTAAGTCTATTGATAATCCTTTTAAATGGTTTGACAAATATTTCGGTAATGCAGAAGCGCTGGGGCTAAATGAAGAACGTAAGAATAAGTTGGTGAGTTATCTATACTATAAAATGAAGGAGGCCAGTGAATAATGGAAATATGGAAGCCTGTTAAGGGCTACGAAGGATACTACGAGGTATCCAATTTTGGGCGGGTAAGAAACGCTAAAACCAAACAAATATTATCACCAGGTGATAATGGACAGAGGCTACAAGTAACATTAAGTAAAGAGGGTGTAAAAAAAGTACACGCTGTGCATAGGTTAGTAGCCGAAGCGTTTATAGTAAATGATTGCCCGGACCGCAAGACACAGGTGAATCATAAAGACAATAATAGATATAATAATTGTGTAGACAATTTGGAATGGGTAACGCCATCAGAAAATACTACACATGCATATGTCAATGGATATAACAGTAAAGCAAAAATTGTATACCAAATGGATGATACAGACTATATAGCAATGTATTATTCTACTAGGGAAGCTGAAAGGGTCACAGGAATAGCTGCTAGTAGTATATCAGCAGCTGCCCTAGGTAAACGTAAGACTGCGGGAGGATTTAGATGGACCTACAAGGTACCACGCCAAAAGGTTTTTATGGACTTTACCTTAAGTCTTGCTAATTTATCAAAGTGCGAAGAGAGAGGTGTAGCCGCTGTAATAACAGATAAAGAATTGATGCAAGTGTACTCTATAGGCATAAATGGAGGGCCTAAAGGACTACAGGATTGCTTGTGTAATATAGATGGCAAGTATGGGTGTCTTCATGCGGAGATCCAAGCTATCGCCAAATGTTTATCTGATGCGGAAGGTAAAGTAATGTTTGTAACGCTAGCGCCTTGTAAACAATGCGCCGCAGCTATCATAAATGCTCCAGGCGGTTTCAGTAAGGTATACTACCATGAGGACTGGAAGGAAGACACTGGTCTCGAATTACTAAAGGCAGCGGGCATACAAGTGATAAAATTGTAGTTTACTTTGAAATTCAACCGTGTTATAATATAATAAGGGGTATTTATATACCCCTTTGAAAAACTAGAAGTTTTACGGACTTGTAAATAAGTTCACTACGAGTACGTGATATAAGTGTTAATATAAAACATTTAATATGCTATCACGTACGTGTAAAACTTGACGTAGACTTGTAGCGAGTATTTTAATATAAAAAGGGGGTATATTATGGCAAGTATTAATATAGTGATACACGAGCATGAGAAACAAGCTGTATTAAAAGTCTTGAAGAAAAAACAAGGTGTAACAATATCTATTGCTAAGATAGCTGAACTAGCTAAGCTAAATCCCAACAGGACCAGATTTATCATCGAAGACCTGATTGAAGAAGGCAGGTTGAAGAGAATACCTACAAAGAAGTTCAATGAGAGATATATCAGATATAGTTATGAAGTTATACCTAAAGGAAATATTGAATAAGGGGGAATGATTTGCAATGGCTGTTATTAAGAGCAAGCGTAAGGCAGTTATCAAAAAAGGAACTAATTTCTCATACAACCCAGAGACGTTTACTAAAGAGCATTCTGTAGATTTTTTTCATGAGGCGAAATCAGCACAGGAAATAATAGATAATATAGTACCATTTGAAATAAATGGTAGAAAGTTTATAGTATTTGATACAGAGACCTATGCTACACCGTTGAAGAGTAATGAGATACCAAACGGATTGGTTAGAAGATGGGTAGGGTCAGGTAAATCAGCAAAGCCACAGGACTTACCATTTTGCATAAGTATTTGTGATGGTAAAAAGGCATATACACTGCATGATAACTTAGACAATAATTACAGTGAGATGCGTAAATTAGCTAAAATATTCGAGGACCCAAGTATTGAGAAAATCGCCCACAATTGGAAATTTGATGCTCATATGCTTCATAATATAAATATGCGTATTAAGGGTAAAGTACATGACACTGTAGTTCTTGCAAAGCTAATAGATGAAAATAGGTCCTCGTATCAATTAAAAGATATTGCTAGAAAATATGAAGGTCACATAGTTAAATTTGAGTATATGCTAGACGCTTACAAGAGTACTCACAAGATTACAGACTACAGAATGTTCCCTAGAGAATTGATAAACAACTACGCTAATGCAGACGTTTGGAATTGTTACTTAGTATTTATAAATGAATTTCCACTATTAGAAAAATATGGCTTGATGTCACTGTATGAAAATGAGATGGAGCTTATGATAGCTTTATATGCTGCAGAAAGATATGGTATGAAAGTAGACCTAGATTACGAGCAACAACTCAAGGCAGAACTACAGACGTTAACTGATAACGCAGAGGCAGCGATATATGAAGAAGCGGGTAAAATATTCAATGTTAACTCTTCAAAGCAATTATATGAAGTGTTAATGGATCTTGGAGTTGACGATAGACTAATACCAAGAACCGATAAAGGAAGTCCTCAAACTAACAAGTTTGTATTAAGCGATTTAGCAGAGAAACACAATGTAGCAATAGCTCATAAAATATTGGAATATAGAAAATATGAGAAGCTTCTAACAACTTATGCGGTAGGCATCTATGACCAACGCAGTGCGGAAGGTAGAGTTCATGGGAGCATAAATCAGACAGAGGCAACTACAGGCCGAATGAGCATAACGAAGCCTGCTTTGCAAACATTACCAAAGAAAGATACCAGCATCCGTAGAGCATTCATCCCCTCGGATGGATATGAGCTATGGATGATGGACTTGGATTATTCAACTGGTCCAAGTAAAACTTCCCTAATTGCTGGGAACCCTGCATAAGGGCAATCAGCAGCGAAGCCTACTATTTATGTAGTAGGAACGTTCAGAGACTATCGAAAGGGGCAATTGCCACCGAGTAGAGTAGCTACCGTACCATGTAGCGAAACGGGAAGCATTCGCGAAACCAAATAGTTCGCGAATGAAGATATAGTCCACCCCCTCAGCAATGAGGTTTCCATAACCATGGTACATTAGGTTATGGTGTAATGATTTTTGCAGATTGAATACAGGCTGTTTGCTCATTATTCAAAGGCCGAAGGATTGATACAAGCTATTAAAAACGGACAGGACATTCATAGAGCCACCGCGTCTATTATTTACAATGTACCTTATGATGAAGTAACAAATGAGCAGAGAAGTAAAGCTAAGACGGTTAATTTCAGTTTGATATACGGTCAAGGTGACCAGGCATTAGCAGACTCACTTGGTATGACTGTTGCAGAGGCCGTAAGGTTTAAGAATAGATATTTTGCAAATATACCAGAGGCCAAACCTTTCATAGATGCCGTAGAAAGAGTTACTAGAACTAGAGGATATATAATTAACTTCTACGGCAGACGAAGGAGACTTAAACCGGATGAAGTGTACAAAGCACCAAACGCATTGATACAGGGCTGCGCGGCTGATTATATAAAACATAAGATGGTTAGGATATACAAATACTTAAAGATGAATAACTACAAAACTAGAATGCTGCTAGTAGTTCATGATGAACTTATATTTGAGGTACACAAGGATGAGAAACACCTGATACCGAAGCTTCGCTGGTTACTATCTGACTTCGAAACATTCAGAGTGCCTATTACTGCAGGAGTTGAGAAAGGTAATCCGTCATGGGGTCAAAAGATTGAGCCAGAAGGCGTGGGATTTGAAGCATTTACAAAAGAAGAACTAAATGCTATAGACAATTTCAATGTGTTCGATGGTTCAGTATTCAGCTAGAAAAATTCCTTCTATTATATAATATAGAGGTATTACCACCTCCCTCAGTAATTATTATTTCCGTAGTAATCCGCGAAAAAACGTGATATAATAATAATAGAAAATAATAAACGCGAAGGAGGTGAACTAAATGAAATATGTGTTAACATGTGACTGCGGAAGTACTGAATTCACATACCAAAATGAAGGGGAATTCAAGTGTAAAGAATGTGGTAACATTTACACTGATGAAGAAGCAGGTAAACATCTATTAAGTGACTGCGACTACTATAATTGGGAGGTTAGAGAATGAGAAAGATAGTAGCTAAGGAAGTCCATCCAGCTCATGTAGATTTTAGACATTATTTTGATGATGATAGATTGAAAGGCATTGGTGATGAAAATTGCACCGTGTACATTGTACCGGCGAACAGGCGAAGGAATGTCGGCTTCAACATGGAAGAATATCAGAATATTGAGCAGCAAGCCCAAGCGGTAATAGATGATTATAAAAACGGTTATCCTGTAGAAGAAACATTAGAAGAATGGGCAAAACATGCTGACACAAGCAACACGAGCAGCATAGCAGAATTTTTAACCATTACCACAGGCGAAGAATGGGCAGTAAAATCATTTACCGGGTATGCGCAAGGAGATTATTGTGAAGTGGTGTATTGTGTCAGTCGTTACACACCAGAGCATATAAACGAAATAAGTAAATTCTGGTTAGGTTGTGGAACGGAATTTTGCATTGACGATTGCTATGGTTATTATGTCCCCGATACGATTCGCTGGCAGGAAGGTGAAACATTACGCCAATATTTAGCGGATTGTTACGGATGCAAGCCAGACGAATTAGAAATTTATTTATACGACGGTGAACACATCGTAACTGATTATAGATTAATGGATTAAATTGAAAAAGGGGGTGCGGATAGTGACACTGTATGAAAAAATGAAAAAGTACAAAGTAGAAGCCGACAGTGTAGAAGATTTCTTAAAAAAATACTATAAGCCCGAAAGATACACAGACAGAGGGAAAGAATATGCTCAGTACCTGTTGCAACAATACAAAGAGGAATTAAAAGAGAAGGGTTATTGTTTTATTAGTGGCCACGACTGTGTGATGGGCAGGGTAGCAGCTTATTATGGAGATAAAGAATAATCATTCTTGCAGAGTAAAATAAAGTTAGGAGGTTGATATTATGGGTAAAAAGTTGATATGGAACAATTGCAAAAAGATAGGTGAGGTTAAGAAATCAAACAGAACTAAGATTACAGTCGAATTAGTTGCGAGAGACGGTGTTAAGTATATCAACATAAGAGGCTGGTACATCAGAAAAAGAGACAATGAATGGAGACCAGCGCTGGACGGTATAGCAATTCCTATTGAAATCCCAATAGATGGCAAGTTAGCCAGACCAATAGTAGATATAATGGAAATGATTAACACAGCATTAGATATGGCCGAAGAGTTCCCAATAGAGGATGAAGCGAATGCAGTATGGACCGAAGATAAGAAAAAGAAATAGGACGATTCCAAGTATACGTAAATACTGAAGACTGGTAAAGGGGGAGGTAAACAAATAAAATAAGGAGTGATATAATTGAAGAGATTATTATTATTAGTAGTTGTTGTTGTATTGGTGTTAATGATAGTACTTGTAGGATGTAAGTCTGAAGTCGAGGAGCCTAACGTCAAAGAGCCTGAGATATTCTACACAGAAGAAAAACTAAAAGAAGTTAAACAACTTGCTGAACAGGCATTCGAGTACAAAGACGGATACTTGATGCTAGTACAATATGAAAGCGAGGAAAGTTACGCGTTCATTAAGAATTTGTCAAACTGTACAAGTATAGCGACTGCGTTATATAATGAAGGTCACGATAAACTTGCAGAAGTATTTGATTACTTGGGTCTAGCAGGTAAGTACTTCAGTTTGTGGAAAGACTCTGGTAAAGTCGAGCACTACACTACTGCAATATCGTATTATAATGAAGCAGAACGTTTGTTCAAGAATCTTGAGTGATACAGTAACCCAGCGTTAGCTGGGTGTATAATGTGGCCGAGGACGGTTCCAAGCCCGTGTAAACACAGAGGATACAAATTACAAATTAGGGGTGATGGATATGAAAAAATACAATAGTATAGCTAAAGATGCTAATGAAGAGAAGGAAAGATGCGGTAGATGCCGTAAGGTATTCAGGAGCGATTCAATAATAGTCGCAGTCTATGGAATGTTATTCTGTAGCAATAAATGTGCATTCGAAGAGTTCCCAAACCTTAATGAAGATGACTTAGAAACAGTATTAGCTAGTGATATAGGGGTGAAATAATGTTTGGACTATTCAAGCGTAAACAGAAAAAACAAATTAGGCCAATAACATTACAAGATTTCATTGGCCAAGAGAATGTTAAGCTAATTCTTGGTGTAGCATTGAATGGTGCTAAACAGAGAGGTTCAAAGTTAGAGCATACAATAATTTATGGACCTCCCGGTTTAGGTAAGACTACTCTAGCTAATATAATCGCAACAGAGATGAGAAGTAACCTACGCACTAGTATAGGTACCTCTCTACAGAAGCAGGCAGACATTGTAGAGTTGTTTGAAGACATATTCGAAGGTGATATTATATTCATAGATGAAATACACCGCATACCAGTTAAGCTAGAGGAATTATTATACACGGCTATGGAGGATGGCTATATAGATTTAGGTAATAGAAGAATGAATGTCCCAGGCTTCACACTAATAGGAGCAACAACCAGATTAAGTGACTTATCTAAACCATTAAGGGATAGGTTTGGGATTCAGTTAAGACTAGAATTATACAGTCAAGATGAGTTGGTACAGATAGCATTACGTACAGCCTCTATGCTAGGCGTTACTCTGACGTATGATGGAGCATTAGTATTAGCAAGTAGAGCAAGAGGCACACCAAGAATATTAAACAGTTTCATAAGACGCGCTGTTGATATGATGCACGCAACTGGCAAAGATACTATAGATGAAACAGTTGCATTAGCCACGTTAGAGATGTTAGAGGTAGATGAACTTGGACTGGACAGAATGGATAGAAAGATACTCGATGTTTTGGTCAATGATTATAATGGCAAACCTGTAGGTATTAATACGATAGCGGCGAGCGTTGGTGAAGAAGCTAAGACTCTTCAAGAGGTATATGAACCATACCTAATAGCTAGTAAGTTAATCCAACCTACAAGCAGAGGTAGAGTAGTGACACAAAAAGCTATAAATCATATGAGGAGGTATAAAATATGACTGTTTACGAAGTTATTGAAGCGTTTGCAAGCGGTGCGACATCAGGCGCAGCAAGTAAATGTAAATACTATCCACAAGGAAGGTTGAGAATAGAGGGTAACAAGCTATATAACTACGACACAGTAATTGCTTATTGGTTCAATGGAATTATGTTAATAAATGGAACTAAATACTCTAGTACAACCTCGAAACACCAGAACAGATTGAAGAGACTAAACGTTAAGAAGTTAGTTGTAGATGAGGACACATTATATGAAGTTATGCGTAATGGTGACAAGTATGTAGATATAATAAAAGACATGTTAGAAATAGAAAACTAAATAACCACGGGCTGCAAGGCCCGTGCAAATACACATATTAAAAAGGGGGAATGCGTTAATGCGCATAAAAGATTTGGTAGTAGGCGATAAAGTTACAATAGACTTACTGGTATTATCATCAAGTATTAGATTGACCACTAGTAAGAAGCAGTACTTAGACATGATGCTGTCAGATGGTACTGACAAGATTTCAGCAAAGAAATGGGACTGGGATACACCCGGTAAACCTGAAGTAGGCACTGTAGTTACCGTCAATGCAGAGGTAACTGAGTGGGCGGGCAACAAACAACTAACAGTTTCATCAGTAAGCCGCAGCACAAAAGGACCTGAAGAGTTTGCGCCAAAGGGAGACTTCGATATCGATGACTACAAAGAGAAACTTAATATGTTGCTACTAAGCATGAAGAATGCAACACTTAAAAACTTGGTAACCAAAATATTCGACGACTATTTGGAGCAATGGGAAACAGCCCCTGGGGCAACTAAAGTACATCACGCTTACTTGGCAGGGACTTTTCAACACAGTATAGACACAGCTATAATCGCTAAGGCTATTGCAACGAACATAGACGGATGTAATGTAGACCTATGTGTAGCCGGTGCATTATTACATGACGTGGGTAAACTGTTTGTTTATGAATTAAATGGGTCAGTGATTAACTACACAGAATATGGACACTTGTTAGAGCACATTATTGGTGGTATTATAATACTAGATAAATACAGAACTGAAGAGAACTCAGAAATAATTACGCTACTACAACACATAATAGCCGCGCATCACGGTAAGCTTGAATTCGGTTCTCCAGTAACACCGAAGTTCCTAGAAGCTTGGATTGTATCATACGCTGATGACATCGATGCTAAGGCAAACATAATCCAGCGTATTAATAGAAGTTGCGATGGCAAATTTACAGAAAAGGAACGGGCATTAAATAACTCTGCTATGCTATCACAACGATACATAGAGAGTGTGATGAATAGATGAAGCTATTTGAAAAATGTCGACACTGTGACAAGAGATACGTAGGATGTCACTCAGAATGCCCTGATTATTTGAAGGATAGAGCTACGTTAGACGAACTTAAAGCTTCACGGGACACAGCAGATAATGAATATTATGGTTATATCAATGAAAGTTTGCGGAGGCGTAGGAGGTGAAATCATGCGTAGTCTACTAATTGCAGGGCTATTCTTACTAGCATCTCCATTGTTAAGTAAGATGGCTAAGACAGATACTGGCGCTAAGGTAGTAGTTGCGCTAGGTATTCTCGGAATGATAATAATTGTATTAATCTAAAGGGGGAATTGATTATATGCTGAATGAAAATGGACTTAAAGTGTTCAATGCCAGATATGCTGGCAGGGATGAGGAAGGAAACATTAATGAGACATTCGAGCAAGCAGTAGATAGGATAGTAAGCAGCGTCTATGACAACAAACATCCATTATACAAAGATACAAGAGATGCTATCCTAAATCTGGAGCTCGTACCATCCACTCCAATCTGGGCAAATATTGGTAAGAATGATAGGCCATGGCAGCCAAGTGCTTGCTTTGTATTAGATGTTGAAGATAGCTTGGATGATATGTACAGAGTGTTGAAGGACACTGCTCTCATATTCAAGTCTGGCGGTGGCGTTGGTTATAACTTCAGCAGTATTAGACCAAAGGGTTCTCTAGTTATGTCTACAAAGGGTAAGGCATCAGGAGTTGTAGAACTAATAAAACTATATGATGCCTCATCAAACATGGTTATGCAAGGCGGGGTAAGACGCGGTGCATCAATGGGTATTCTAAACGTTGACCATCCAGAGATTATGGAGTTTATAAACTGCAAACGTGATGGTGGTATAACCAACTTCAACTTATCTGTAGGTATCACTGATGAATTCATAAAGGCACTAGAGCTAGATACTACTTGGGATTTAAAGTTTGGCGGTAAGGTTTACAAAACAGTTTACGCACGTGAGATATGGGATGCAATCGCTGAAGCTGCCCATGCCTGCGGCGACCCAGGGCTCATCTTTCTAGATAAGATTCAAGCAAGTAACCCAATACCGGGAGATAAACTGGATAAGACTAATCCATGTGGTGAACAACCACTGGCTAATGGTGAGTCTTGTCTGTTACTGAGTATTAATCTAGCTAAGCTAGTGGATAAAAATGGTTTGAATGTACCTAGACTTGAAAAACTAACAACATTAGCAACTTGGTTCCTTGATAGTTTAATCGATGTGGCCGAGTATCCGCTACCATTGATTGATGAGAATACAAAGGCTTCTCGTAAGATTGGTATAGGCTTCACAGGCTTGCATGACGCATTGATAATGGCAGGGCTGCCTTATGATAGCGATGAAGGTAGGGACTTCGCTAGTAAAATCACAATGATTATGAGTGACGCAGCAAAGAAAGCATCTATGGAGCTTGCAAAGATACGCGGTACTTTCCCTAAATGGGAGCAGAGTATCTACTATCCTGATACACCAATAAGAAACGCATCCAGAATAACAATCGCACCTACAGGCAGCGTAACAGTAATGGCGGGCTGCGAGGGATACGGCATAGAACCTATCTTCGGTATAGCATACAAGAAGTCCACAAATGTTGCAGGAGATTTCTACGTATTCTCGCCACTATTCTTAGAAGCTTGTAAGAAGCACAATGTACCACAAGAAATTCTTGATGAGGTAGGTCGTAGAGGTTCCTGCCAAGGTGTTGAAGGGATACCTCTAGAAATACAGCGCATATTCAAAGGAGCTATGGATATTGCACCTGAGGACCACATAGTAATGCAGGCAGCTGTACAGAAGTACATTGATAATGCGGTTAGTAAGACAATTAACCTACCCAATACAGCAACTGTAGAAATGATAAAAGACTGCTTTAAAATGGCATATGAGATGGGTTGTAAAGGCATCACAGTGTATAGGGATGGTTGTAAAGAAGGTGTAGTAACTGTAGGTACCACTGATAAACCCAAAGAAAAGCAGATAGGACCAGCTAGAGGCGAAGTTATTCCTAGACCATACAGCACCCAAGGTGTGACACGCCGTCTCGATACAGGTTGTGGAAAGCTGTATCTAACAGCCAACTTCGATGACGGCGGAAACATCATAGAGACATTCATAACTACAGGCTCTGATGGTGGATGTCTGATATTCACTGAAGCGACCTCAAGATTGATAAGCCTAGCTATACGCGGAGGCATCCCAGTTGAGGAGGTTATAGAACAACTAAACAGCACACATCCTTGCCCATCCTATATGATGTCACATGCAACTGGTCGTAAGACATCAAAAGGTAAATCTTGTGCTTCCGCAATAGCTAACGTACTAAAGGAGCTACAGTCTAAATCTGTACAGAAAACTACAACTTCTGTAGGTGATAAGAAACTGAAAGACGAGAAAGTACCTACAAGTGAGAAGTGCCCCAACTGCGGTAGTGGTACAATACATGTAGAAGGCTGTACATCCTGCCCAGAGTGTGGCTACTCTAGATGCTAGGGGGTGATAGAATGGATGAACCTGTAAGAATGTGTGGAACGTGCGGAGAGACTAAGCCTCTCTCCGAGTTCTACAAGGATGGCAAAGATAAAAAAGGTAACGTTAAGTATCGTCGTGACTGCAAGGATTGTTACCGCATCGCAAGGTTGCGTGCACGACGAATGAAAAGGAGGGTTTAGAGATGAGAGATTACATCATAGAGCGCGTACTGAGCGCCGCAGAGTACACTCTAAACAACCGTAGTACAGTTAGAGAAACCGCCAAGGTCCTCAAGGTTAGTAAGTCAACTGTACACAGGGACTTAACAGATAGATTACCTAAGATTGACCCACAGCTGGCTTCAAAGGTGCGCGGCGTGCTGATAACCAATAAAATCGAGCGCCACATCAGGGGTGGAGAGGCTACAAGACTATTATTTAGGAGGCTGAACAATGATTAGGTATTCAATTAAACGAGACAATGGAAAGGAAACGAATGGCCAAGCCAAGCTGGTAATAATGGGCGCAATAGTCAATGAGGATGAAGAAGGATACAAAGGTGAAACAGCAATAGTTACCGCAGATGATGGCGATATAACAGTTGGAATTGCGCTACTCGCACTAGCAAACCTAGTAGCGAGCGTAGTAAAGAACGTTGCAGAGGATGATAACGAGAAAGCCAAGATACTAGGCTACATCATTACCACAGCGATAGATATGATGCACAAAGAGAGTCTGAATTAGGAGGTTAGAAGATGCAGAAAGTAAGAAGATGTAAACAATGTGGTGAAGTAAAACAGCTTTCCAGTGAGTTCTTTAGGCCATACTACGGCGAGAACGCGAGCGGATTCTACAGGGTCTGTAGAACCTGTGAGCGCATCAACAACCGTTACAAGTATCTGACAGGAAAGGGCGACGCGGCGACCCAGGCTGACCTCGAGGAGATAGCCCGTATTGAAGAGCTTTACGATACCCTGAGAGAACTCGGGTTAGAGCCACCGCGCTACGGTGCCGGGACGACATCTACAGTACACTCTGTAGTTGAGGAGCTACTTAAGAAGAAGCAGCAACAGGTTGCCGAGAGGAAGGAACAATTAGAAGAGATTGGTGTAGAGGTCAGTGTGCCTACAGAGCTAGCAGAATGGCTGACCAAACCACTGACCGAGGAGCCCGAGTACTACGAAGATGTGTACTTCAAGCTGAGAGAGAAATATATGCCTGTCATAGGTACAAATCCTGACGCAACACCTAAATATGATGAGACCTACAAGGAAGTTCTGGACCAAATACTAGAAAGATTTGATGAATATGAAGATAATTATGTATATGAAGAAGACTAGCCACCTAGGCTAGTCTTTGTTATTACCATGACCATATACCTTTGCGTCGCGCTTTGTAATACTCATTAATACATGACTTGCATATGTTACCATGGCCCATTGCCCAGTTCTCAATCGTTAAGTCACTCTTGCAATTCCTACACACAGCTTATACTCTTTACCGCTTGCTAAAGTCACCTTAATGTATTTTGCTATCTTACATCCCTCCTCTTCTTCGTAAATACAGGTCAGGAACCTTTAGACCCCGCGCCTTATTACGTTCGTACATCTGCTCAATACGTTCTATAGTTTCTAGTGCCTTATCGTATGCATACGCAGGCTTGCCTGCCTTTGTTACCTTGTGCCATCCAATCTTGTCTTCTAAACGCTTAACTGTACTAGCATAAGTGTTTGCTATACGGCCACAATCATAGCACATGTTTGGAGAGTGCGGGTACCTCGGCTTATCAGCTTCCCCGCAATACGGGCACCTATCGAGTTTGGTATCTACACCTCTAGTATAATACTTAGGCACATATTCACCTACAGCCAGGTTATGTCTACATCGACGCTCGAACCTCTCTACGAAAGCAGCCTCATTAGGGCTTAGCTCAGTACCCTTCATCTTAATGCGCTTGTATTTCATAATGTCTGCGTAACAGCTCTTACACATACCAAAGTGAGACCTAGACTCAAACTTCTGCCTATCAAGCTCCCTTAAGCAAAATTTACATTTAAACATATAATCACCCCTATTTATATTATACGCTATAACAATAATGTTAAACACTACTTTATTTATTGCTTGAGTTATTGAGTTATTGAGTTAATAGTTATTGAGTTAATTAAGATATTGAGCTAATTGAGTCAATAATTACTGAGTTAATTGAGTTAATTGAGATATTGAGTTAATAGTTATTGAGTTAATTGAGATATTGAGTTAATTGAGTTAATAGGGTCGAAGCGCTTCAAAGCCTTGTAAATACTAATACCTCAATTAACTTAATAACTCAATTAACTTAATTAACTTAATTATGTGCGTTACGGTTTAAAAACTACCTAACTAAATATTTAATTATAAAAATTTTTAAAAAAAAATTTTTAAAAATTATATTATAACGCTACATAACTCCTTAATTAAGTTAACTAAGATAAATTCAAAAATTGAGTTAATTAAGATAATATATAAATATTATATTAGATATGTATTATTATTATATAGATATATTATTATTATTATTATTATTATTATATACATATGTAAATTTAAAATATTCTTAATACAACATATCCTGTAGTTAACTGTTACATGCGCATGCATACGAGGACGCCAGTAGTTAATCAGCTCGAACACCTGCGCCTGAATCCGTCGCAGGGTCGCATCGGCACAGAGTCTCCTAACTTCCGACGTAAAGAATCGAAGCGTCGCCGGGTCGCGGTAAAGGTACAGTGTAGATTTCCCAGGCTTTACGACAAGAGGCCTTTTTAGGCTGAACAAGTTCTAAATTGCAACACTATACAATAACCACGGCGGGAAGAGTGTAGATTTCCCAGGCTTTACGACAAGAGGCCTTTTTAGGCTGAACAAGTTCTAAACTGTGACATCATCCAGTGGACGCAGCAGCGCTTAGTCACAGCATGCTGAGCGAAGCCGCACTGCGGACTTGGTTAGACGAAGCGGAGTTGCATCGACGAAGCGACACAGTATCGTTGGGTCGAGGCTGTACTGCGGACTTGGTTAGACGAAGCAGAGTTGTATCGACGAAGCGGCCCAGTGCCGTTCGACTGAGGCTGCGGAAAGACTGTAGATTGTCTGCCCAGTGCCATCCGACTGAAGCCGCGGAAAGACTGTAGATTACTTACCCAGTCCCGTTGGGTCGAAGCTGATGAAAGACTGTAGTTCGCCTCGGCCCTCCCGCACCGCGCAGAGCTGCTTCAGCTAGACATGGAAGTTGAAACTACTTAAGTAATCCGCACAATCTTTGTTATATAATATAATTAATAAAAGAAGAAAAAATAAAGGCAACAAGAATCAGTAAATAAAATTGCTTGATTAAACTACAAGGAAATATGGTATAATATTAATGAGAAAAGAAAAAATTAAAAAATGAAAGGATGATGAGCATGACAAACTTAAAGGAATTATTTGCAAACAACAATACAAGTCAAGAGGTGAGCAACAGAGGTAATCAGCTAAGTAGCACTGCAGAACTTACAAGAATCTCAGCTGACATCGCAAGGGAGATTCTGAAACGAGTAGAAGCTGACGCTGAGAAGTACCAAGCAAAGATTATTGAAAGTCAGCAATCACACGACGCAATGGATGCGTTAATCAATGAAATCTACAATCTGAATGAGGTTGACATTGACTTCTTGAAAAAAGAGCCCGCTGATGTTCTAGACAGAATGATTAAGTCACAACAATCAAAGAGAAGCCGCGCGAAGTCAAAAGAAATGACATTCGAAAACTACTTGACAATGTTGATAGGTGCAGTGGCAGAAAACCTACTAAGAATCGCAGCAAACAAACCTAAGACAGCAGGTGGCGGCGGAGCGAGGAGAAGCTCAGTGCGCTACTCAGAAGAAGAACTCGAGATGCTTGCAAACGACCCCGAGGCACTAAGGCGAGCACTCAGAAATATACAATCAAAGAAGTCTATCTATAAGTCAAAAGCCGACTTTGACCCAGAGTCTGAAAGATGGCAAGAGTTATTAGAGGTTGAAGCGCAGCTAAAAGCCATAAGAGACGGGCAGACCGCTGAAGCAGAAAAGGCAATCGAGAAGACAAATCAGCTAGAAGAGATGCTAGCGACTGTAGACCCTAAGGACCTTAAAGCTACTGACGCGAAGGAAATGCTTGAAAGAATTAAACAAATGCTAGCTACTCAATAAGAGGGGCGGCTTAACAGCCACACTCAACAAATAAAAAATTGAAAGGATGATGATAATGGAAAAAGGATTTGTGCAAATGCCACTTGAGAGGTATGACGAGCTGATAATGGAAAACTATAGGCTGAATATGGAGCTTGACAGCATCGTGAAAATTGAAGCTGATTGGAATAATGAACCAACATTGAGAATCGACCTTAGTGTGCTGGCAGCAAGAATAAGAGAGAAGTTCGAACAATCAGAGTTTGCGGGTGAGTGGATAATGGAGGATATAAGCAACCACAAGGAACGTGTGTGGGGCGTGTTCAAGCAAATTGAACATGACGAAGATGAAGAAGACCAAGCGTAGCTGCTTGGTTTTCTTTTTGGCTTTTAGTACAGCACAGCGCCTACTCACTGGAGCTGCTACTTAACACAGCACAGCTCAAGCTAATCGAGGCTGCCCAGCATGCCCGGCGGATATGGTAAGCCCGCACTAGGCGGCGCCGCGAAGAAGGATGTCAGCGAAACCTCACCCCGGCCGATTGAAGCTGACTGTAAGACTGTAGATAGTGTCACGGGGCTCCGGCTGACTGCGACTGCTGCAGTTCTGCTCAGAAAATATAATTATTTAAGTCGTCCGCGTAAATATATGCTATAATGTAAATATAGGAGGTGAGAAAATGAAAACGATGATATTTGGTTACGTGGGGCCTATCAGTGGTCTACAGAAAGCATTAGATGATTATATTAAACAGTTAGAACAATCAAACGAAGACGACTCGCAAGACACGGACGATTGTGATATTCAATACTAAAACAGACGTAGTACTACGTCTGTTTTATTATCACTTTTAACGCAGCTAAGCACTGGCAAACTAAAGCTGGTTGCTTTTATGCAATTACGTGCGTTCCTATCAAGCAATAGCCGCCGCAGCGAGGCCCAGCTCAGGCTAACTGAAACTGTCCACAAGGCTGTAGATGTGTAACCCCGCTCAGGCTGACCAGGTCCGCACAGCTTACTTCATAAAATAAGACTTCTATAGTAGTCCGCGCAAAAATATGATATAATATAATTGAGTGAGAATATAAGTTGCAACTGAGCAGCGTCACTCAGCAAATAAAAATTGGGAGGATGATGTTAGTATGACTAATCTATCAAAGTATGACAAAGATTTAATATTATCATTAATTGACAAAAATCAAATACTGGAGGCGATTGATGAAAGGTTATATGCGATTGCTACCAAAGAATGTAAGTACACTAGAGACGACCTTTGGCAAGAAGAGGCTACTGAACTGCTTCAGCTTAAATATAAGCTGGTAGCATCCAACGGATACGGCGATTACATTCGATTATTAAAAGACCAATTGAATTTTCTCAATTTAATTTTAACATCAGATACTGACAACGTTATTGATATCAACAGCTTCTTTGATATAAAGATAACTGTCAATGGCCTCGAGTATAAATTAACGATGGATGCTGAACTGCATAGGCATCTGATGGACTACCTCAATGAAAATATACTATAAGCAACGGCTCATGCCGTTGTTTATTTTTGGCTTTTATGGCTGATTGAAGTTGACAATGCTGCTATGCTTTTAAGCAGCTTAACTTTGGCTGACTGAGTCCACGTTGCTTTTATACAGCGCAGCTTTGCTTTGGCTGACTGAAGCTGCACCAACAACTATAGATTACTGAATCTTCTGACAATTCTGAATAATATGAATAATCTGAATAATCTGAATAATCTGAATAATCTGAATAATCTGAATAATCTGAATAATCTGAATAATCTGAATATTTGCGCAGCTTTGCTTTGGCTGACTGAAGCTGCATGCAAAACTGTAGATTACTGAATATTCTGACAATTTTGAATATTCTGAAAATTCAAGGCCCTTCTCCCCCTAGCGGGCTTTGTTTATAGAGGCCTGGGCTGTTCCTCTTTTTGTATTCCCCCCTCTTGGAGGGGTGGCCACGACAGTGGCCACTATCTTTGCTTCAAGAACTCCTCGTAGTATTCTTCGCTCAACTCTTCGTTGTTTAGAACTTCTAGTATCATATCTTCGTTGTATTCGAAGAGTTCCGCTAGGTATTCTTCAAACTCTTCTCTGTACTTCATCTTTTTTTCACCCCCTTCTAATTCTTCTATCGTTGCTTCAATCCATTCGACGAGCCCTAGCTCGTCGAAGGACCTTTCGAAGGGGTACTTTTCGATGCTTTCTGTTTCATTCAGGTCTGTGTTTTCCCACTCACTTAGTACCTCGTAGTATGCTCTTTTTAGATTTTCTAATGCTTTAATCATTTTCATATACATTCTCCTTTCTTTTTTAGTTTGGTCTAGTCTAATTGAACCCAACTATTTAGGCTTATTTATTTAGAAGTTTTTCTAGTAAGCTTATAACATATTTTGTTTCTATTTTAGTATCTTGATTTTTTAGGTGTTCTATTAGGTCGTTTATATCTGATTTTCTGACTACTGTTTCTTCAATTGGCTTTATATTTTGTTTGTGCTCTAGCAGCCATTGCTCTATCTGACATGCTTTTTTATATTCTTCGTTGTCTTCTATATTAGGTGTAGCGTGTTGTACTAGGCACTTTTTAGATTGGATTGATTTTATTGCTTTTAAAGTTTCTTCATAGTTTAGTAATTCAATATCTTCTTTAGTCATTTCTGGGACTGGTTTTCTTTTTGGCTCGAAATATTCTCGAACTTCTTTTAGTAACTGTTCTTTTTGTAGTATTTCAGTCATTAGTTCGTCGTAGTCGCTGCGGCCTTTTTGCTTCTTCAATCTTGACTTTTGTGATTGCAGAGACCTTATTGCTTTTTTAACCTCCTCAACATTTTTAAAGTTTTTTGCCATTTGCTCAACATTCTTCAACATTTTTCATACCCCCAACTTTTAATTTTTAATTTCCTTTTATAAGACTATTCAGAGTTGTCTGAGTTGTCTGAGTTGTCTGAGTTGTCTGAGTTGTCTGAGTTGTCTGAGTTGTCTGAGTTGTCTGAGTTGTCTGAATTGTCTGAATTGTTTGAATTGTTTGAATTGTTTGAATTGTTTGAATTGTTTGAATTGTTTGAATTGTTTGAATATTCTGAATTGTCTAAAAGTTGGGTCAATTAGACTAGATTGTTATTAAATTGTCAAAGTTCAAATATTATTTATTATTTAATTATATTATAATATAAATATATAAAAAAGTAAATAGTAAATTTTAAATTTTCAAAAGTTCTAATATTCTGACAATTTAATATAATTCTGAATATTTAGAATAATTAGAATAATCAGAATATTTAGAATATTCAGAATATTTAAAATAGTCAGAATATTCTGAACAGTCCAAAAATTGCCAGAAAAGTCTGAAAATTCTGGCGCGCCCCTAGCGACGCGGCGCTGGATTTATGGAACTCGGAAACATATACATAATGGAGTCCAGAAATTACGCATACATAGTCCAGAATTTGCGCGCTTCCTGGGCACCGGGCATATTATATACATATAAATATGTAACATGTTTAAAATAATTATTACAAGTCCGTGACGAGGCGCCCCAGGGTTTTATATATGCCCCTATTAAGGGGCTATAAATATACTCTTTGCAATAATTGTGCTATTGTAGTTCTCAGCCGCGTATAATATATACAAGGGGGTGAACAAATGTTGATCAAATGCAGCAGATGTGGCCAAGAAAAACCGCCTGATAAAACCAACAAACATTTATGTGAAGACTGCGTGAAAGCTGAGAATAATAGAGTTTCATATTACCGCCACCATAACTTCAACTGGATTGATGTAGCTAAAGAAGCAGAGTTAGAACTGTGGGAGCGCCAGCCTGCTGAGACTGACAGGGAATGGCAGATCTGGTTAGCTTACAGGGACATGTACCCCAGCAAGAGGCCATCGTATCGAGAGGTCGCGGAGCAATTGGGTACTACAATAACTGTAGTTAAGAAAGTAGCAGCTCGATGGGACTTCCCAGTGAGGCTACAGGCCTGGGCTAAGTATGTAGATAACCTAATATTGCAGCAGCGCCAGCAAGAGATATTGGATATGAATAAGAAGCATATTGAAATGGCGCAGGCGTTGAATGAGAAGCTGGCTACTGCGATAAATGCTATTGATCCATATGAGTTATCACCTAGGGATATTAAGGGACTGCTTCAACTATCTACAGAATTAGAGAGGAAAGCTAGATTAAACAACCCTGACATGATACGACCTGAGCTTACGGATGATAATCCTGATTTAAAAGAAAGCCCTACAAAGGTTGAGGACCTTAGCGAGGTTTTGGATATATTGGTTAAGGCCAACGTATTCAAGACTATTGGGGTGAAACAGACTACGGAAATTGTAGTTAAGGAGGACTGATGGTGACGACGAAGGTATGTAGTGTATGCGGGCTGGAAAAGAAACTGTCTGAGTTTCCTAAGAATGGTAAGTTCAAAGATGGATCGACTCGGTACAGAGCCGATTGTAAAGAGTGTTACAACATCAGTAGGAAGATCAGTAAGAAGCGCGTGACTAAATTCCTGAATAATACGAAGCATCGCACCGGCGAGGAGGACGGGTATTCCTTCGAGGATTGGAAAGATGCGGTATTATACTTCAGGGGAAAGTGCGCCTATTGCGGCAGGAAACAATCTAGGAGTGTTAAGCTTACTAAGGACCATGTAGTTCCAGTGAGTAAAGGTGGTAAGACAGTGAGGGAAAATATTGTACCTGCCTGTTCTGCATGTAACAGTTCTAAGTCTGACTCTGATTTCGAAGAATGGTATGTGAAACAAAAGTTCTATAGTGATGATAGGAAGAAGAGGATTGATAAGTGGATAAAAGGGGGTGGTGCCAATGCCAAACAAGATTGATTTAACGAACGTTGACATTACGGCTCTACAAAAAGCTTTAACACCTAGGTTGACTAAGTATATACCATATGAACCAACACCTAAGCAACGTGCATTCCTGTTGATGAACGACGTTAAAGAAGTCTTGTATGGCGGCTGACTGGTGCCGCTGGAGGTGGTAAATCAATTGCTTTACTAATGGCTGCACTGCAGTTTGTAGATATCCCCGGATACTCAGCAATTCTGTTTAGAAAAACGTATGCTGATTTAGCCTTGCCAGGAGCGCTGATTTCTATATCAAAGGACTGGCTAATGCCCTTTGTAGAATCAGGGGAAGTCAAGTGGTCAGAGAAGGAAAAGAAGTATACGTTCCCTTCTGGCGCCACATTGGCGTTTGGGTACTTAGAGACTGATAATGATTGCTACCGCTATCAGGGTGCTCAGTTTCAGTATATTGGCATGGACGAAGTAACCCATATTTCCCCTAACAACTACAGATACATGTTCTCACGTCTTAGAAAACCTAAAACATTGAAAGTACCTCTAAGGTTCAGAGCCACTGCGAACCCGGGAGGCGAATATGGTGAGTTTTACTATCAGAGATTCTTCGTAGAAGGAGAAGAGGCTGGAAGGATATTCATACCTGCTGGACTTGCAGATAATCCGCATTTGGATGCCGAAGAATATAAAAAGTCACTTGCAGAACTGGACCCAGTAACTAGAGAACAATTATTAAACGGTAATTGGGAAGTACGTGAGAAAGGGGGTATGTTTAGTAGAGACTGGTTTACTATAGTTTCTGCTGATGACATACCAGCTGTGGCCAAGAGAGTTAGATATTGGGATATGGCTTCTACAGATCCTTCTAAACGTAGGGGTAGAAGCAGGAGAAGAGATCCTGACTACACCGTTGGGCTTAAGCTAGCACACCATCAAGGATTGTACTGGATAGAAGACATAATCAGGGTTCAGAAGACGCCTCATGATGTCGAAAAGATTATTGCTGAGACTGCGATGTTGGATGGGTACGATTGTGCTATAAGGATGGAGCAGGAACCAGGTTCTTCTGGGGATATTACTATAGACCATTATGCTAGGAATGTTCTCAACGGGTATGACTTCCAGGGAGTTAGATCCACAGGTTCTAAGGTTGAGAGGGCGAAACCAGCATCATCTGCCGCACAGGGTGGAAGAGTCTTTATATCCGCTAGGTGTAGGAATATGACGGCCTTCTTTGATGAAGCTGATGTGTTCCCGTATGGTAGCAATGATGACACTATAGATGCTTTCTCAGGAGCATTTACGTATTTCAGAAATAAGACGCTATTAGTAGGCCCTACGAGTATAAAGAAATCCGGAGGGTCTTACTGGAGTAGAATAAATAGATAGGGGTGAATAAGGTTGGATAATGTGAATTATAAGCAACTAGGTACAACAGGTCTCCGTAGATACGGCGGGTATGTGTATGAGGAATTTCTACCTGACCTGAGATGGCCAAGGGCAGGCAAAGTATATCAAGAGATGGCGGATAATGACCCGGTTGTAGGTGCAATACTGTATTTGGCGGAGATGCTGATACGTAACGCTGAATGGACAACTGAGGCTGCATCAGATAAACCTGTAGATAGAGAAGCGGCCGAGTTCTTGTATTCTTGTATGCATGATATGGATACGTCATGGGCTGATACAATATCTGAGATATTATCTATGCTAACCTATGGTTTCAGCTTTCATGAAATTGTCTATAAGATTAGACGAGGACCTCATGAGAAAAATGGTAAGTTCAGGAGCAAATACTCAGATGGTAAAATAGGATGGAGAAAGATGCCTATCAGGTCGCAGGACACATTGTATGAATGGATATTCGATGATGAAGGCGACATTAAGGCGTTTGTCCAACTCAATCCTAATACTGGCAAGATTGTAGTTATACCCCTGTCAAAAGGGCTTCTGTTTAGGACTAGAGTATCAAGAGACAACCCAGAAGGCAAGTCGTTACTTAGGAATGCATATAGGCCTTGGTACTTCAAAAAACATATTGAAGAAATAGAGGGCATAGGTATTGAAAGGGACCTTGCAGGTTTCCCAGTATTATACGCGCCGGAGGGTTTAGACCTTTGGAATGATGAAGACCCAAGACTTGTAAAGCTTAGACAGAACGCAGAGGAGCTAATACGAAATGTTAGACGAGATAGTGAAGAAGGTGTATTACTTCCACATGGTTGGAAGTTCGAGTTACTATCTTCAGGCTCCGCTAGACAATTTGATACGAACGCGATTATTAATAGATATGATTATAGAATTGCGATTACTATGCTAGCAGATTTGGTGCTGTTAGGAGGAGAGAAGACGGGTTCCTTCGCAATGGCTGAAACTAAACAATCATTGTTAGCTACCGCGCTTAATGCTCAATTACTAAATATTGCAGATGTATTTAATAAGTATGCAGTTCCTAAGCTAATGCACTATAATGGGTTCGATAACCTAACGGATTACCCTAAGATAGTTCCCGGAAACATTGAGTCTCCAAGTCTGAAGGAAATTGCATTATTGCTTCGTTCAATGGGATTAGATATATCAGGTGATATGGAACTTATGAACTATTTGAGAAAGATTTCAAGTCTGCCTCAAATGACTGAAGAGGTGTTCAATGAGGTCTACAGAGGTCAAGGCAAAAGAGAAGGAGCTAGGCCTATAGATGCAAGTTTCAATGATGACGATACTGTAGATAATGATTTTGAGCAAGGAGATGGTTACTATGTGTAATGAACAGTGGAAGGCTATCCCTGGTTACGAAGGAGCCTATAATGATTTAGATTATATGTAAGGAGGGAATTGAAATGGCTAGTAAGACGGTAGAAACTGTTAATAGAAAAACTACCCATATCAATGATGATGGAAGCGGATATGAGAACACTAGCATAACAAATAGCGAGTCAGTGTATCTAGATGATGGTACTTATATAAGGCATGATGAATCGTTATATATTGAGCAGCCCATAAATATAAATGTAGAAATTTTTAAGTCCAATGAGTTTGAGAAGCTTGTGAGTGGTTGGGCTAGTGTAGCAAAGAACGCCGATGGTTCATTACCATTGGATTGGCACGATGATATAATAACAGCTGAGGAGCTAGAGAAGGCAGCTATTAATTTTATGCTGGAGTACCGTGAAAGCGGTGAGATGCATAAAGGAGAGTCAAAAGGAACTGTAGTAGAGTCTATTGTGTTTACTAAGCAGAAAATAGAAGCCATGGGAATACCTGAAGGAATTATCCCAGAGGGATGGTTCATAACGGTTAAGATACACGATGACGAGGTATTTAAAAAGGTTGTAGACGGCGAATACAAAATGTTTTCGATCCAAGGTAAAGCAAGGAGATTAAAAGTTTAAATCAAAGTGTAATAACACGCTGCTGGACAGCGTATAATATAATCAAGGGGGTGTTAATGGTGCCGAACCTTCTTGTAGACCTAGTGGTTGATAGAGTTGATTTGGTTGATGAGGGGGCTAACTCAGCAGCCTTCATAAAACTATATAAAAGAAAGGAGATGGAAACAAGCATGGATTTTAATGAAATTATCTCAAAGCTTAAGCCTGAGCATGCTGAAATAATCCAAGCTGAAATAGCTAAAGCTAAAGCAGAAGTACCCGTAGAAGTTGCTACAGAACTTTCTGATGCTAAGAAAGCACTAGAGGAAACAAAGGCAGAGCTTGAGAAAATTAAGGAAGAAATGAAGAAGTCTAAAGAACCTGCACAGGAGGAAAACTTTGAAGAAATTCTTAAGAGTTTAGATCCAACGGTTCAAAATGTATTCATGTCTTTAAAAGCTCAAAAGGAAGCTGCTGAGCGAGTGGCTAAGCAATTAACTGAGCAGAAGGAAGAAGAGGAAGCTATTAAGAAAGCTAAAGCCCTTAAAGCACTTCCAGTTGAAGAGGAAAAACTGGTACAAGTAGTTAAAGGTATTTCTGACGATGTGTATGAAATACTTAAATCAGCAGCTAAAGTTTTAGAAGAAAGCGAAATCTTCAAAGAAATTGGAAAAGGCAAGAGTGGAGCTAGTTCTACAGACGCATGGTCAAAGATAGAAAAGAAAGCTGACGAAATTGCCAAGAGAGATGGTATAACTAAGGAAAAAGCTATTGGAATAGTTATCAATGAAAATCCTGAGTTATACAGAGAATATTTGAGTGGAGGTGCTAAGTAATGGCTGCATATGAAATACCTAATATGAGATTTAGTGCTGAGGCTGGCGCTGCTGTTGAACGCAGAAGATTCGTGAAGATAAACGCGGATGAGAAGGGCGTTAAAGCTGGCGCTGGTGAAGCGGTTGTAGGAGCATCAATGGTAGATGCTGATGTGGGTGAAGTTTTAGAGATAGCTAATGGAATTGTTTTGGTAGAAGCTGCTGCTGCAATAGAAGCTGGTTCAGAGGTACAATCAGACGCAAATGGAAAGGCTATTCCAGCAGCAGAAGGAATTGTTGCCGGTATTGCAATGACTAATGCTTCCGGTGATGGCTCACTAGTATCTGTGTTGATTAAATAATTGAAAGGAGATGACGTGTAATGCCTACTAAAAATCAAGCACATATTGATAAAGCGCTGACTAATATTTCAGTCGCATATATGCAAGATGAGAAGTCATTTATAGCTGATAAGGTGTTCCCAATAATACCTGTAAAGAAACAATCTGATGTTTACTTTGTGTATAACAAAGGAGATTTCTTCAGAGATGAAGCAAGAGTAAGGGCGGGTGCTTCTGAGTCCGTTGGAGGCGACTACGGTGTTGAAGCGTCAGACCCATATTATTGTAGAGTTCATGCATTCCACAAGGATGTAACAGAGCAAGACAGGGCAAACTATGATGATCCGTTAGATGCTGATAAGGATGCTACAGACTTCGTTACTCAGAAAATGTTAATTAGAAGAGAGATGGAATGGGCTAGAAAGTTCTTCAGACCTGGGGTATG
>ENA-OWOZ01000854-OWOZ01000854.1-bioreactor-metagenome-genome-assembly--contig:-NODE-854-length-33660-cov-4.113361_pt1 | contig 33660 bp, 35 predicted proteins | sample MGYA00238140_ERZ651804 | MGnify/ENA primary metagenome ERZ651804 (study PRJEB26910, sample SAMN07631232) | bioreactor metagenome | isolation source: Switchgrass digestor | place: USA: Dartmouth... | reverse complement strand
TTATGGCAGGAGGGGTAGGCCCCTGTCGTTTTGGTTTATATGCTCAAGTTGAAAAAGAAATTTTACAAGATTTAGGTTATGATTTTGAAACCTTAGTTTTAGAACCACCTGATAAACATTTCGGACAATTTATTGCCAGGGTTAAAAGAATTATCGGTTACAATTCCTGGTGGAAGGTCATGAAAGCTATTAAATTTGCCTATCGTAAATCCTATGCGGTAGACATGGTGGAGCGTAAAGTACAAAAATTAAGGCCTTTAGAAAAGAAACCTGGTACGGTAGATATGATTTATAAGCATGCTTTAAATTCTATTGATAATGCTCAGAGCTTTTCTACCCTGGAAGAAGCTACAAGTTTAAGTTTATTAAAACTGGACCAGGTTCCAATAGAATCAGATAGGGAAGTTATAAAAATTGGTCTGATAGGTGAGATTTATACCCTTTTGGAGCCTTTTGTAAACTTAGATATTGAAAAAGAGTTAGGCAAACTAGGTGTAGAAGTAACCCGTTCTCTGTATTTAAGTGAGTGGATTAGCAGTCATCTTTTAAAAAATTTAATTACTGATGAAAATATAAAACCTTTTCGTGATTTGGCCAAACCTTATCTAAATTATTTTGTAGGAGGCCACGGTTGGGAAACAGTAGGTTACGCTGTGGGATTTTCTCAGGAAGGATATCATGGCTTAATTCAGCTTGCTCCTTTAACCTGTATGCCGGAAATAGTGGCCCATAATATTTTAGGTAAAGTTAAAGAGGATTGTCAGATACCTATTTTAACAATTTATCTTGATGAACATTCTGGTAAAGCGGGTTTGATTACGCGGATTGAGGCATTTGTAGACTTAATCAGGAGACAGTTGGAGACTCAAAGGAGGTTAGCTCGGTGAGTTTGTATCTTGGTATTGATGTGGGTTCAGTAAGTACTAATTTACTGGTGATTGATGAAGAACATAATGTCATTGAAAGTATTTATTTAAGGACCCAAGGCCGTCCTTTAGAAAGTATAAAAAAAGGATTAATGATGCTTTATCCTAGACTGCCCAAGAAGGAAAAGATTGCTGGAGTAGGAACCACGGGAAGCGGTCGTCAGCTAGCAGCTTTTTTAGTAGGAGCAGATGTAGTAAAAAATGAAATAACCGCCCATGCGGTAGCTGCAGCTCAACAAGTTCCTGATGTACGCTCAGTTTTGGAGATAGGCGGGCAGGATTCCAAGATCATTATTTTAGAAAATGGTGTGGTTACCGATTTTGCCATGAATACAGTCTGTGCAGCAGGGACCGGCTCTTTTTTAGACCAACAGGCTGCGCGAATGGGATTATCTATTCAAGAATTTGCTCAATTGGCTTTACAAGCTAAAAATCCTGTCCGGATTGCGGGAAGGTGTTCAGTGTTCGCGGAAAGTGATATGATTCATAAACAACAATTAGGGCACAGTTTGCCGGATATTATTGCCGGATTGTGTCAGGCTTTAGTAAGAAATTATTTAAATAATGTAGGTAAAGGGAAAAATATTAAGCCACCGGTATTATTCCAGGGCGGAGTTGCAGCCAATCCTGGGATCAAGGTAGCTTTCGAAAAAGCTTTAAACACGGAAGTAATAGTCCCCCGTTATTTTAATGTAATGGGAGCTTTAGGTGCGGCTATTTTAGCCAAAGAAGCCATAGTAAAACAGGAGAGAACTAATTTTAAAGGTTTTAATCTTATTGAATCTCAGTTTACTACCTCTTCCTTTGATTGTCATGGGTGTCCTAATATTTGTGAAGTTATTGAATTATATATTGACGGTAATTTAACAGCCCGCTGGGGTGATAAATGTAACAAATGGACAGATGCTCTTCAGACAAAGGTAGCAAACTAAAAACAGCGAACAGTGGGAAGTACATATTGACAGGGAAGTTTACAGCATGTTATAATGACGAAAATTAAATAAGATACCTCATCTCACCGAGATGAGGTAGAGGCGCGAAAATCAAGAGTATGGCCAAGGAAAAGGGGAAATTTAATGAATTGGTCAGAAAGGGGTTTTCGCCGAAGTCTAATAATTTTCCCGATTATTAGGCTGGGTCTGTACTGAATAAGTACAGGACTGTCACCTATGGTTTTCCCACGACCTTAGGTGGAGCACTATCTCATTGAAGGGGGATTGGGGGTGTGATCTGACTAAAACCAAGGTCATATTGCCCTTGGTTTTTTTATATTTAACAAATTAAAGATATCCTTATTATACTATAGTGAAGAAATAGTTCTAGGTATGTTTTTCTAGATTGTAAATTAGGGAGGATTGATTAGGTTAATGCGCTTACATGGTACTATGTGTATAAATTCGAAAGGCCACTTAGAGATAGGTGGTTGTAGTACGGTGGATTTAGCCCGCAAATTTGGTACTCCTTTGTATATTATGGATGAAGAACATATTAGAGAAATTTGCCGGGATTATTATAATTCTTTTACCAGGAAATATAAAAATGCTCTTGTAATTTATGCTAGTAAAGCCTTCTTAACACTTGCTATGTGCAAAATAATCGAAGAAGAAGGTTTAGGTTTAGATGTGGTTTCTGGCGGCGAAATATATACAGCATTAAAAGCTGATTTTCCTATGGAAAAGATTTACTTTCATGGGAATAATAAAAGTATTGAGGAATTGGAGCTGGCTCTAAGTAATAAGATAGGCAGAATAGTCGTCGACAGTTTTTATGAATTAGACCTTTTGGATGAAATAGCTAAAGAAAAAAATATAAAGCAGAAAATTTTAATTCGCGTTTCTCCGGGCATAGATGCTCATACCCATGAGTATATAAAAACCGGTCAAATTGATTCTAAATTTGGCTTTCCTTTGGAGACAGGGCAAGCTAAAGAAGCCATTCACAAGGCCTTAACCAAAAAAAATCTGGAGTTAGTAGGCATTCATTGCCATATAGGTTCTCAGATTTTTGAATTGAAATCATTTGAGCATACCATTGATGTAATGATGAATTTTGCCCGGGAAATTTATAATCTTTACAGTTTTGTTATAAAAGAGCTTAACTTGGGAGGCGGTTTTGGAATTTACTATACAAAAGAGGATACACCTGTTTCGATTGAAGCTTATGCCGATACGATTATGAATAGTGTAGCCCAGAAAGCCAGTGAATTAGGCTTACCTAAACCTAAGGTAATAGTTGAACCCGGTCGTTCTATTGTCGGTACGGCAGGTACAACTCTTTATACCATCGGTGCTATAAAGGATATTCCCAATGTGCGCAAATATGTTTCCGTAGACGGTGGTATGGTAGATAATATCAGGCCTGCATTATACCAGGCTAAATATGAGGCCATGTTAGCCAACCGGGCTTTAGATAAAAAAGAAGAGGTTGTTTCTATTGCTGGAAAATGCTGTGAATCGGGGGATATGTTAATCTGGGACATTGAGTTGCCGGTTGTAAAAAGCGGGGATCTTTTAGCTGTAAGCTCTACAGGTGCTTATTGTTATAGCATGTCCAGTAATTATAATAAAATTGGTCGCCCGGCGGTGGTTTTTGTTAAAGACGGTCAGGCAGATTTAGTTGTAAAAAGGGAAAGTTACGAGGATTTACTTCGCAACGATATAATACCGGAAAGGTTGAAAGATTTAAAAAAGTTGAATAAAGTTGCTTTATAAAAGGATGGAAAACCATCCTTTTTTTATGCATAGGGATATGTTATAGTAGAAAATAAAATACAGTTATTACCTGTACAATCTACAAGGAAAGTGAGGTACTTTTGTGTTAACAAATTTTACTATAGAAAGATTATTAATATTAATTCCCGTAGTCCTAATCGCTATTACTTTTCATGAAACAGCCCATGGTTGGGTTGCTTATAAGTTAGGTGATCCTACCCCAAAAGTTACAGGACGTTTATCATTAAACCCTATCAGCCATTTAGACCCCTTAGGTGCTTTGCTTTTACTGGTAACCGGTTTTGGCTGGGCGAAACCGGTAGAAGTAAACCCCTTTTATTTTAAAGGGGACCGGCGTCAGGGTATGATGTTGGTAGCTTTAGCAGGCCCGTTAGCCAATGTCTTAGTTGCTTTTGTGGCTGCTCTTATCTTTAATTACTGGGGTTTCCGGAGTGGGTTAGGCCGACAGTTTCTTTATAATTTAATTATTATTAATATCTATTTAGCTGCCTTCAACCTTTTACCTGTTCCACCTCTAGATGGTTCTAAAATACTAGCCTGGCTGTTACCCCGTTCAAAAGCAAATTTTCTCTATACTTTAGAAGGATATGGGCCTTTAATTTTAATGTTATTGATTATTACAGGGCTTACAGGTTATTTTGTATTACCTGTAGCCAACATTCTCTTAAGTACGGTAATTAAATTAGCTTCTCTGGTATCCCTATAAAGTTATTTTATTAAGCCGAACCTTTTCACCTGGGCTTTTACTGAAACCTCTATGGGGATGTGAGGAAATTGTTTCTGCCAATCGATATTCTCATATATCTTTGGTCTTTTTTCCTTTAAAACCTTGCCAAACCCTAAATAGTCAATTCCGAATTCTTTTTGTGATTTATGTATGGCGTTTTTTACCTGTTCGGCAATTACCTGGGAAAAAAGTATTTCCATTTTTTCAATGTTTTCTGACTGACTAAGATCAAGGTGTTTCCCTTCTTCTTCAACAATGCTGCCGATTAATTTCAGGTTTACAGTGAATTTAGGCAAACCATTAGGCATTTCGGTAATTTCCATATTCAACCTGCTTATTTTAGAATGATAAGTATATGTTCCCTCAGGGGTAGAACCAACTACTATGGCTTGAGTATCTTCTACCAGCCAGTTAGCCGCCTGGGCTTCTTCGGCGCTTAGAAAACCCTTTAGTTTCCAGTCTCCAAAAACAGCTCCTCCATTTCGAATAAGAAACTCTCCCGGTAGAACTATTCGAGAGCCTAAAGCTGTTCCTTCTGTTTTTCTCAAGTCAGAGAGGAAATAATAAAAAGCACTGGTTCTCGGTAAAGAAAATTTTTTTTCTAATTGGGACATATCAATAAGTTTATCTGTAATATTTTTACCCAGCTTTGGTTGGGATTTTAAGGTTTCATAAGCCGTTTTTCCTTGTATAAAATTCAATCTTAGCTTTAAGGCAATTTCCGAATTCTTTAGAAAAAAATTGGCCAGGTCTTGGAAATTTTTTGTTCTGGCTAAATCCTCTCCAACTAACAGGAGCTGTAGATGGGTAAAAGTTATTGTTTTGGATAACCGGGCTTGCATTAATTCTACAGCTTGGTTGATGCTTTGGGCCTCTACCTTTTCCGTTATGGTATTTATTTCATTTTTCCGCAGAATTTTTATAGGGTCCCAAAACTGAAAAGTTACTTGGTACTTTTGGGTTGGGTCTTCAGGCAAATCCAGACCTATAGCAGCCACAAAAGCCCGGTTATTAATGTCTCGGATATCCCAACAACTAGTTAGAAAAAAGGGTAAGATAATAAATAATAATAAACCTGGAATTATCTTTTTCATTTTAATTCCCCCTGACCGCGGATCTTGGCCGAAATCAAAGTAAGTAGAGGTATAACCAAAATAAACAATAGGGTAAGGTGGATTAAAATCTCACGTAATTTCATGGTCCAAGTTAGATCAGGAATAAAATATATGATAATAAGGCTCAAAACAGCTACTATTGAAATAACCGTTTTTCTTCGTTCTATCTTAAAGAAATCTATTAGAGCAAAGGAAATCAGATAGATATAAACAGCCAGGCTGCTAAAAATACCCAGGATAACGGGTAAAGTCAATAATAAACCAAACCTTTCTACAGGAAAACCGGGTAGCTCAATTAAGGACAGCATAGTAATACTAGGGAGTACTGTTTCTCTAATATTTTCTACCCCCATAATTCCTATACTACCTGAGCCAATTCCTAGCAAAAGAGACATTAGGAATAAAATAGAAAGTATTGCCGGCAGATAAGCCTTATTAATATTGGTAACAAAGGGTGCAACAAATAAGATAATTTCCAAACCTTGAAAGGCACCTAAAAAGACAAGGGCCCCTTTAAATACCGGCAGTATACCATTACTTAAAAAGGGAAGATAGTTGGTTAAATCAATAGATCTTATCATTAAGACAACCACTAATATTAACGGTAAAACTATAAAAGGAAGTAATAATTGATATAATCGGATAACATTGGTAATACCATAGGCAACTAAATAAATAACAGCGATTAAAATTAGGATAAGGGGTATCATGGAAGGTGTTGTAGGTAAAAATATACCCTGGTTCATATTGGCTGTATCCTGTAAAAGGATAGAGACAAAGAGAAACCAGAAAACCAGATAACCTATATTAATTAATGTACCTATTGGCTTTCCCCAAACCTTTGAACAGTATGTAAAGAAATTATCCCGGGGAAATAATGAGGCCAGCTTTATTAATATTACGAGAGTTATAATTACTAAAGCTGCTCCTATCAACATAGAAAGCCAGGCAGTTTCTCCGGCAATATTAACTACATGCCGGGGAAAGGTGGCGAAATCCACTTCGATTATTGCCACTATCAGAATAATACCCAGCACTCGGGGATCAAGCCTGTCAATCCTATCTTTGTTTTCTCCTTCCTGATTTTTAATTTTTGATTCCGTATAATTTTGGGGTTTGTATGTTTCATCTATGGGTATTTGCCCAGTGTTTCCCCGGAGAATAGTGTGTCTCCAACCACTTGCTTCAATAGGAGCTAAAGGGGCCAGGTAAGGAATACCAAAGGATTTTAAAGTAACTAAGTGAACGCAAATGAAAAAAAATGCTACGGCAAATCCAAATAGGCCTAAAAATGTAGATAAGATCATAGTAAAAAATTGTATAATCCGGACACTTGAACGCAAGTCAATATTAGGTATGGCATAGGAGGAAATAATAGTTAATGTAACAATAATAACTATCGGTGCACAGATGATATTTGCGTACAGCCCCGCTCCCACTAAGGTTATTCCTCCAAAAAGGGCAATAGTTGCTCCTAACTGAGTAGGCATCCGTAAGACCATTATCCTAATAGCTTCCACAATACCCATCATTAAAAAAGTTTCAAAGTAAATAGGAAAAATTGCATTTTCCCGGTTAGCCAGTAAGATTGTCAAAAGCTTGGTGGGAATCATTTCGATATTATAAGAAGTTAAAGCTATGTAGAATCCGGGTAAGCAGAGAGCCAAAAGAAACATAATAAATCTGGCTACCCGAAAAAAACTGGAGGCAAAAAACCAGCGACGAAATGCGTCTTCAGGGACATCCATTAAATCAAAAAAGGTGGTAGGTACCAAAAGCAGGTCCGGACTACCTTCCAGGATAATGGCGATTCGCCCCTGCAATAAGGCTGATTCAACGGTATCAGGCCGGTCGGTGATTTCTACCTGGGGGAAGGGGCTTAAGCTAGAGTCTTCTATACTTCGTTCAATATAGCTGGAATCTAAAACAGCGGTAGATTTAACCTTATGTATTCTTTTTTTCACCTGTTTTACCAGATCGGGATTGGCAATGTTTTTTAAATAAGAGATTACTACTTTTTTTTGGTAATTGACACCAAGTTGTACTTGTTCAAAAATAAGATTGGGACTGGGGATTCGTTCTCTGATTTTTTGTAAGTTATACTCCAGATTGGAAGACAACCTATCTTTTACACCCCTGGCAATCTGTTGATTGTTGCGGGGTGCTGTTTCAACTATAGGAATTTTTATAAAGCTGTCTTCCGCATATATTTCTTTCGGTGTGTTTTCTTCATTGGTTTTTAAGCTTTCGTCTTCTAGGCTTATATTTTCTTTTTTCTTTTGGTTTTTCCCGGAAGTTCTTTTCAATAAAAGCTTGTCTTTCAAAAAACCAAACATTTTTCTAACCCCTCATTTTTCTGATATTGATATAATGTGCAAAGAATAAGGGATTATGTATGATATTGATTAGTAATTGGAAATAATGGGTTGTAAAGAAAAAAGTGTAAGAGTTGAGGAAGGGGAGGTTTTTTTGAAAACAATTGGTTTAATAGGAGGTATGAGTTGGGAGTCCTCACTGGAATATTACAGAATTATCAATGAAACTATAAGGTTAAACCTTGGTGGACTTCATTCTGCACAATGTTTGATGTATTCTGTAGATTTTCAGGAAATTGAAAGATTACAACATCAAAACAACTGGGATGAGTTAACTGATATTATGGTTAATTGTGCATATAAGCTTAAAAAAGGCGGTGCTGATTTTATTGTTATCTGTACTAATACCATGCATAAAATGGCCGATGATATTGAAAAAAGGGTGGGATTAAAAGTCTTACATATAGCAGATGCAACAGGGAAAAAAATTATTGAAAAAGGATTACAAAAAGTTGGTTTACTGGGAACTAAATTTACTATGGAAGAAGATTTTTATAAAAAGGTATTAAAAGAAAAATATAATATTGATGTAGTAATCCCAGATGAAAAAGAAAGGGAAATAATTCATGATATTATTTTTCAGGAATTATGTAAGGGTGTAATAAATGAGGTTTCTAAAGAGAAGTATAAAAAAATAATATATAATTTGGTGTTAAAAGGTGCTGAGGGAGTGGTTTTAGGCTGCACAGAAATACCTTTACTTTTAAAGCAAGAAGATGTTAATATTCCTATTTTTGATACCACAACTATTCATGCTATTTCCGCTGTTGAATTTGCTTTAGGAAAACTATAAAATATTTTAAAAGTATCCTAATACCTTAGCTATGAGACGGCAGAGGTATCAGGATACTTTTTTTGTTTACAGGTTGCTTATATTTTGCAGCCAATTATCAACCTTAATGCTTTTATCAATAGAGGTGCTTGTTTTCCGGTTGGATTTTTGTATTTTACCAACTACATATTGACCACCAGTTAGATAAGTTAAAATTAAACCTCCTCCTAATTGCAATCCCAAACTAATCCCAAAAAACAGCCAGGGGTGTACTCCCAGATAATACTGATGCAGTAAGTTATAAAATAAAGGGTGGCTAAGATAAATACCGAAAGAAAAGCGGCTTATTAATGTAATAAAGGGAATTTCTTTCTCAAGTTTATAAGTAAAGTGAAACAAATAAAGAATCATACCAGTGGCAAAAATTAAAATTTCCGGTCTTTTGGAAGTCACTGGCCGATTCACAGTAATTAGGGTAAATATTATGGTTAAAATGGTAATTATATTAATAAGATTACCATTTTTTCTTAACCAGTTTTTAAATCGTTCAAAGTTATAGGCTAGATATCCTCCTAAGAAAAAGTAAAATATCCAGGCAGGAAAGAATAAATAATATCTTTTCCAGAGTAAGTCTAAGATATCGTAAGGTGAAGAGTAATAGGTAAAGATAAACAGATAAATAAAGTTAAACAAAAATATTAATATTAGTGCAGGTAATTGTAAAAATTTTTCTCTTTGTTTTATTCTTTGGAATAAGATAAATATAAGATAGAATTGGCCGACAATTAGAATAAAATATATATGAAACTGTCCTGTTAAAATGTTTAAGATTATTTTTTCAAGTGTAGGCCAAGTGTTCCTATATAATAAACTCAATATTAAAGTGTAAAGTAAACTCCAGATAATATAGGGTATGAAAATAAACTTTATCCTATTTTTCCAAAAACCTGCCGGAACGTTTTCACGGTAAGAGAAAAACATAAGAAAAGAAGAGATAAATAAAAAGCTAGGTGTAGCAAATAACATAAGTTTTTCTATTTTTTGTATTTTTTCCCACATTTCTACACCCTTATTAAAGATAATTATTTTATTATAAATAATCTTCTTCATTATTTCATTATGTAAAAGGTGGGAGTTACGGTCAGGTTAACCAGTTTTTTTATTATTTAACAAGTATTATTAAAGAAGGGAGTAGACCATGTTTTCTTTATCAATTGAAAAAAATCTTTATATCCTTAAATCAAAAAAAACGTTTTTTCGTAGTTTAACTGCCTTGATTTTAATAGTGATTTTTATTTGTTCTTTGTATGGATATAATAAACCATTGCCTGAAGGAATCTCATTTGAAGGAGAGTTGCGGAGGGGAGAAGTAGAATTTTTATCGGATTTGACTTATCGGAAAGCTAATGATACCGTATTGGAACAAGTCATATTAAACAGAATATTATCAATGATTAAAACCGCAGAAGAGTTCATTATACTGGATATGTTTTTATTTAATGATGACTATGAACGAACTAATCAATACCCGAAGATTTCTGCAGTTTTAGTTGATGCTTTAATAGAGAAAAAGAAGCAGAATCCGACTATAAAAATAATTGTTTTAACTGATCCTATTAATAGTTTTTATGGGTCCTATTCTCCCAAACATTTACATCGTTTAGAAAAAGCAGGAGTTCCTTTAGTTTATACGGATTTGACTTCATTAAGAGATCCCAATCCAGTTTATTCAGGCTTTTGGCGTGCTGTTCTTCAATGGTTTAGATCACCGGAAGAAGGGTGGCTCCCTAATCCCTTTAGCCCTGACTCGCCTATGGTTACTTTGCGATCTTATCTTGAATTAATCAATTTTAAAGCAAATCACAGGAAAGTGATAATTACCGAAAAAGAAGCAATTGTTACTTCTTTGAATCCCCATGATGCCAGTGCTTTTCACTCAAATATTGCCTTTGTGGTAAAGGGAAAAGAGATTATTGAAGATTTAATAGAAACGGAAAAAGCTGTGGCGGAATTGTCCGGTTTTGATAGTGATGTATTTAACACATTAGCTGTTGAAGCTACTTCCCGGCAGGAAAATATAGAAACCGGATTAAATATCCGAGTTTTGACAGAAGGCAAAATTAAACAGCACTTAATTCAGGAAATAAGAGATACTAAAGCCAATAATCTGATAAATATGGGAGTATTTTATCTTTCAGACAGAGATATTATCAAAGAATTGCTTAAAGCAGCTGAAAGGGATGTAGAAATTCGAATAATTTTGGATGCCAATAAAGATGCTTTTGGTCGAGAAAAAAACGGTATTCCCAATCGACCTGTGGCTTATGAATTAAAGAAAAAATCTAAGGAGAAGATAAAAATAAAGTGGTATAACACAAATGGTGAACAGTTTCATTCAAAATTAGTAATGATTGAAAAAGATAAAGAGACTGTCCTTTTAGGTGGTTCAGCTAATCTAACCAAAAGAAATATTGGTGATTTTAATTTGGAAAGCAATATAAAGGTGACTGGAAATCATGACATGGAGATAATGAAAGAAGCCAGAGACTACTTTGAAAAACTCTGGTTCAATCAAGGTGGAATTTATACTTTGGAGTATGATGTGTATAGAGATGAATCTTTATTTAGTTATCTTTTGTATAGATTTCAAGAGTGGAGCGGTATATGTACATTTTAAGAAAGGACTTTACCCATATTTTTAAGTTCTAAATACTGAATAAAACAGTATTTAGAATTTTTTTTTGTGAAAAAAGAAATGACGGCAAAGGCGAAGGGTTGACTAAAGTTGCCGTAAATGTTTTCAATAATTTTTTTTAATTTAATATTTTTTATGTGGTATTTTTTTTCAGCGGAAGGATTTTTTAAAAGATTGTTGAATAGTAACAAAGGTTTTGCGAAAAAAGTCGAAAAAAGTTTTGTGCAAAACCAACCACCAGTCTACTGGGGTTTTTAGAATGAAATGGGGGGTGTGAATTAGATAGAAAGATTTTAATTTTCATTTAATAATTTGTTTGAGATGATTTGATTAGAATTTAATTAGGAGGGTGTAAATTGAGTAGTGAATTAAGAAAAGTTAAATTAGTAAATACTGATCCTTCTTCAGTAGGTTTGTTTGGCTTAGCTCTTGTTACTTTAGTAGCTTCATCCCAGAAATTAGGCATTACTTCCGGTACTTCTTATTTAATACCTTGGGCATTTTTTTTAGGGGGCTGTGCTCAATTATTTGCTTGTGTTGAGGATGCTAAAAGGGAAAATCTTTTTGGTACAACGGCTTTTGCTGCTTATGGATTATTCTGGGTATCTATGGCATTTTCCTGGCTTATTGGTGCAGGTGTTTTTGGTGAGAACTTAGCTGCGGCCGCTGATGGCAAACAATTAGGGTTTGTGTTCATTGGTTATTTAATCCTTTCCCTTTTCTTTACCGTAGTAGCCGCTGAGTTGAATAAAGTTTTATTCTTAATTATTTTTCTAATTAATATCTTATTTATCGGTTTAGCTATGGGCTCCTTTGGTGTTATGCCTGAATTTGCCCACTATTTAGGTGCTTATACTGAATTAGCGATTTCCATGTTAGGTTTTTATGGTTGTGGCGCTACCCTCTTAAACAATTTCTTTGGCCGAGTAATTCTGCCTACCGGAAAGCCATTGGGTATTACTAAAAGATAATTTTTAAATTTTATGAAGAGGGTTAATAGTATGACTATTAACCCTCTTTTTGTATGCTCTTTTTACGATATAAGCAGGAATTTGTCTTTTCATGTATAACTCTATTATAAAATTCCTTATTTTGGAGGAAGATATGCTGGCGAAAGTGAACAGTTGTGCTTTAATGGGGCTAAAGGTGCATGAAATTGAAATAGAGGTGGATGCGGCAGGGGGATTGCCTGACTGGAACATAGTAGGTTTGCCGGACACTGCTGTCAAAGAAAGTAAGGAACGGGTGAGGACGGCTATAAAAAATTCAGGTTTTGATTTTCCCCCAAGAAGGATAGTTGTTAACCTAGCTCCTGCTCATATCAAAAAAGAAGGACCCAGCTTTGATTTGCCCATAGCCATAGCAATTTTGGCCGCAACTAACCAAATAGAGATTTCATCCCTTTATAATAAAGTATTTCTAGGTGAACTGGGATTAGACGGCAGTTTGCGTAAAGTAAACGGAGTATTACCCATTTCTTTAGAATTAGCCCAACAAAACAAAAAATTAATTGTCCCTCAAGAAAATGGTTTAGAAAGTGCCATGGGAGGTAGCCCTAGCTATGCTTTCACTAATCTTGCGCAAGTGGTGGATTTTTTAAAAAACGAAGATAATTGTGAACCTATTAAACCACCTGATTTGCAAAAACTTTTAGAAACGGAAATTTACTTAGAATACGATTTTAAGAATGTGAAAGGGCAGGGGGAGGCAAAGCGGGCATTAGAAGTAGCTGCTGCCGGGGGTCATAATGTGCTGATGGTGGGTTCTCCCGGTTCCGGCAAAACTATGTTAGCCAGGTGTTTCCCGGGCATAATGCCTCCCTTGACATTACAGGAAAGTTTAGAAATAACCAAGATTTACAGTATCTCCGGTCTTTTACCGGCCAATCAACCTTTGATTAATCAAAGACCTTTCCGTTCACCTCATCATAGTGCTTCCACTGCCAGTATTATTGGCGGAGGAAGGGTGCCCCGTCCTGGGGAAGTAAGCCTTAGTTACCACGGAGTTTTATTTTTGGATGAACTGCCGGAATACCAGAAAGATGTTTTAGAGGCCCTAAGAGAACCCTTGGAAGACGGTATAGTTACAATTTCAAGGGTCTCAGCTCAATTAACCTATCCCGCTAATTTTATTTTAATTTCTGCTATGAATCCTTGTCCCTGTGGTTTTTACGGTGATATGGTAAAAGAATGTACTTGTACACCTTATCAAGTACAAAAATACCGGAATAAAATCTCCGGTCCTTTGTTAGACCGAATTGACATTCAGATAGAAGTGCCCAGGGTACAATTTAGTGAGTTGCAAAGTGAAAGAGAAGAAGAGGAGTCATTAACGGTTAGAAAAAGAGTAGAAAAAGCAAGGCAAATTCAATTAAAACGTTTTCAAAATACTAACATTTTTACAAATGCTTCCATGACAAGAAAGGAAATCACTAAATACTGCAAGTTAGATCAAGAGAGTAAAAAGCTTTTGAAAGATGCCTTTAATAGGCTGGGTCTTAGTGCCAGAGCCCATGACCGTGTTTTAAAGGTTGCCCGGACCATTGCCGATTTAGAGGGTTCCGAGAATATTGAGCTAAACCATTTGGCGGAAGCTATCCAGTATCGGGCTTTAGACAGACTTCCTCAATAGAATAAAAGATTAATAATTAATTTAATCTATTAACTAGCATTTGTTGTCTAAATCACCTAATGGGAAATAAGTTAATATAGAAAAATTAAGAAGCAGGAGAAATAAGATTATGTTTAATTTTTCTAGGGTTAAAAAAACGTTATTTTTTTAAATTTTAATAACAAATATTTTGATGCTTTTTATTTATTAATTGTTGCCATATATACTTATTTGGCAAATTTACCACAAAAAAATATAATATTTATTGTTTTATTAATTACTATGTTTAAAACATTGATAACTAAAGAGAAAAGCACACCTGACCCTAATTGCCGTATAATAATTAAATTCGCCCCTTAATAAAGTAAAGGGGCGAATTTTTCTTTAAACTCATCGTACTTGTACCTGCTGAGGGATGCTTTCTTATTATATCCGACAAATTCGATATCATACGACCTATTAGCGAGGTTTTTAATCATTTTGACTTTGTGCAAATTAATTAAAAAGGACTGGTGCACTCGTAAAAAGTTATTACCAAGTTTTATTTCTAAATCAGATAAATTTTCATTAACGGTGAAAACACCATGTTTTGTATGAACAAGAGTATCCCTAGAGTGTCTTTCGATAAAAAAAATATCCCTGGTATTAACAAAATAAGTTTCATCTTTATTTTTCAAGGTTAATATATTAGCTCTTTTAGATATGGCAGAATCGTTCAAGCGTTTGGCGATTTTAGTGATTACCTCGGAAATCCGGTCCTTATTAACTGGCTTTATAATATAATCAAAAGGATGTACTGCAAAAGAATCAACTGCGTACTTGGTATAGCCGGTGACAAACACAAAAAATGTGTTCGGTAAAAGGTTATAGATGATTTTGGCCACTTCTAATCCATTCATAGACTCGTTTGCACCCAGTTCAATATCCAACATGGCAATTTCCGGTTTATTATCTTTGGCTAATTCAATAGCTTCCTTACAGCTGGAGGTATCATAAACATTTTTTGTTAGAGGATTACTTATTAATAGTTGTTTAAAAAATTTCCTGGTATAAGGTTCATCTTCTAAAAGTAAAATATTGACCATTTTACCTCATTCCTTGCTTTTTAGACTTTGAGGAATATCTGGTTCATAACAAAACCATAAACTGTTTGGGCCGATTCCCATACCCGCTACAAATACTGCTAAACTTGCCAGAATAGAAGCAAATTTAGTTAAATATTTCATCAGATGTACCTCCTTTCCTTTTTATTTTAATTCCAATAATACAATACACTACTTTAAATAAAATTCCCCTAAGGTTTGTCTATTTAGCCCATATTCATGTCTATTTAGTACAAAATTACGTCTATTTAGCCAAATCCGCATCTCGTTTTCGGTTTAAAGAATCTAAAAGTTTATCTATACTTTGTAAAAGAAAATAACCTAATGGGGTGATTAAAAGGAAACTGGCCAGAATGCCTAATAACAGTGCAAAAGCAAAAGAATGTAGTTGAAAGTACATAAAAATTAAAACTATTCCCATAAAGGTAATTAGCATAACCAGGGTTTTAATCTTTTGTTTAGTTCTTAAGTTTTTATCGGTAACAGTCTTTTTATGGGTTCCGGCAGGTATCCATTTAATAATGGCAATAATCCCTAAAAAGATATTGAAAAAAATAAGTATAAAAATGAGATTAGTATCTATCTAGCCCCCTAATAGATTTGGAAAAAATCCTTGTATCATGTTAACATAAAACCTAACAGGGGGGCGATACCATGACACGTAAGAAATATAGCGATGAATTTAAAGAACAAATAATTCGGGAAAGTCAGGAAACCGGCAATGTTGCCCTAGTAGCCAGACGCCATGAAATATCAGCCAATACCATTCATGCCTGGATTAGAAAATACAGGCAGCAAGGCAGTGTAAAACCTCTTCCCCGTAGAGAGGCTACCCGGACAAAAGCCTTAGAACAACGATTAAAAGAAGTAAGTCAACAAAATGACCAATTAAAACGTCTTCTGGCAGAGAAAGAATTAGAACTAGCTATTCTTAGAGAAATCAGAGATCTTAAAAACCCTCAATAGCCGACAAAGTTGCCATTGCTGATAGGTGGATAGAGAAAGGTTACTCAATACAAACCGTCCTTAACTTTGTCGGCCTGGCCAGTTCCACCTATTATGCCCAAATCAACAGAGTAAATAACCCTAAACCAACTTCAACAGCCAAACGTGGTCGTAAAATACCGGGATACAGTTTAAATCAGGATAATGAGCCCGTTGATGATGCCACCATCAAAAACTACTTACTGGAATTGGTTGAAGGTGACGGGTATCCCTATGGATATAAAAAACTAACTATAAGCCTGCAAGAAGACTATGGAATTATCATTAACCATAAAAAGACATATCGACTTTGTAAAGAACTCGATATATTAAGGCCTCAAAGGAAAAGAAGACCATATAGACCTGCCAAATTAGGCAAAAAAGAAACAATAACCCGTTCCAATCAGCATTGGCAAATTGACCTTAAATATGGATATATCCATGGCACAAAGCAGTTTTTCTTTCAAATATCAGTCATAGATGCTTTCGATAAAACCATAATTGACAGCCATATTGGCCTTACCGCCAAAGCCAGTGATGCTATAAGAGTAGTAGAAAATGCCGTTAGGAAAAGAAATATTAAGAAAACAGACCAATTGGTTTTACGCAGCGATAACGGTCCACAGTTTAGGGCCGAAGCTTTCAGCAAAGCAATGGAGGAATTAGGAATAATTCATGAAAGGATCCCTATTAACAGCCCTAATCTGAATGCCTATATTGAATCGTTCCATAGCATCTTAGAAGATGAATGTTACAGCCGCTACGAGTTTCATACCTTCGCTGAAGCATATGAGGCTATTTTTGACTATCTGGACTACTATAACAATCGACGAAGACACGGCAGTCTGGGATACATGACACCAGCAATTTTCTACCGTTTACATAAACACATAATTGGCAGTAATCAGAATCAATCAGCATAAAACAAGCATTTTTCAACCTACAAACAATTTTGTTTTGGTTTCGAAATAGAGTCAAGGGTGCGAAGCAGGCTTTAGCCCTTGCCCTTGACGCTATGATAAAACAAAACTATGATATCAAAAGGTTGAAAAGCTAGGTAAAATTAAGTTTTTCTATAACAGTGCATGAGATACACGGATATTCTCCATAATTAGGGGGTCAACCCGGTATTTAAGTTAAGGGCAGCAATTTTCCCCAGTAATAAAAGAATAGCTAGACTGCCTATTAAACATCTGGTGTAAGTACAAAAGTGCCCGCCACCACCAAAAAACCTAATTCCTACAAAACCGGCAGTGCATAATACAGTGGTTAAAACAATATTTAGTTTTAGGGCAATTAATAAAAGCAGCCCTATTTTAAATATGCCGCCCAGGATAATTTCCAGACCATATGCATATACTTCCATATCTTCTTCACTAGAAGCTAAATATTTCCCCAACCATTTAGCAAGTTTTAGAGAAACATTTTTAAACATTGTCACTTCTCCTTTAAAGGTATTGAAACAATAAAAGTAGTCTTATCATTTGAAAAGACTTGGATGTTACCGTGATAATTTTCTACTAGCTTTTTCACTAGATATAGCCCATATCCTCTACCTATTGACTCCTTAGTGGTGAAACCAGGTTCAAATATCTTTAATTTCTCTTTTGATGATAATTTGGGACCATTATTGTAAACATAGATAACATAGTTGTTATCCTCTAGTTTAAGTTCCAATCCAACCTGTTTATGATTTTTGTTTTCGGTAACAGCTTCGAAAGCATTATCTACTAGATTTCCTATAATACTGCATAAATCCCAGGAAGTAATGTGAATTTGACTAATATCACATTTTACGGAAAAATCAAATTCGATTTTTTTAATTTCCGCAACTTTTCTCTTACTGTTTAATAAAGCTGTTAAAGCAGGGTGGCCTACATTAATGATATCTTGCATGTACCAGTAATTTTCTGCAATACCGTCAATATATTTTGGGGCTGCTTCAATTTCTCCCAAATGAATCATAGCCTGTAAAGTTTGAATATGTTTGGTGTGATCGTGTTTTTGACTTTGCATTGAGGAAAGCAAGTGCTCAATTTGTTTAAGGTGATCCCTTAATAGGTTGATTTCTAACTTTTTTTTAGCATTAGTTTCTAGTCTTTTTATTAAGACCAATAAGAATATTACCAATGAAACCATTATTAAGTTAATAAAAGGAAGCAATATTTTTAAGTTTTCGGGATTATCTAGGATATAAATATAGTGATTTATCACAACTAAGAGAAATGTCTGTAATAAAACTGTTAAAACAATAAATATATTTTCCATTGGATTTATCAACCCTCATAATATATCTTGAAATCGTATAATATAAAATTAAATTTTTTGATTAAGAAATAAATGAGTAGCATGATTAGACCGGAAGGGAGAAACAGTAAAATATTTATCCAAGGTTTTTTGCCGGCATTACTTACATTTATTCCGAATAAATCAATAAGTACAGGTGAAATAATGGATTGCAAAATTCCAACTACCATTATTCCAGTTAAAATACAAATAAAAGACTGAATTAAACTGATTTTACAAAGTAGAATTGCGAAAATGACTAAAAGTATTAGCAAGATAAAAGTATGAATACCAAAGAGAAGAGGGAGTTTTCTTAAAAAGTAGGATGCTATGCCGGCTATAGAAGACAGGATTAATTTCTCTTTATAGTTAATAGGTACATTAAATAGGCTAAACCCCAGGGACAGACATAAATATGTTTCCGGTATACTTACAAACAGAACAATATACCAGGGGATAGAGTGTACCATAACTCCTCCAGGTTTAAATATTCGTATTATTCTTAATTTCCCTATTATTCTTATTAATCCTCTACAAAAATTCCTACATCTTTCGACTAAAAAATATACTAGGGTTTATCTAAGTTCCAAGTTAATCTCATAGTAAAAATTGCTGGCTTATTAGGCTGGTTTATGGATTAAATAGACAGGAATCTGTATTAAATAGGAAAATCTATAGACAAGTTGTTTTGAAATTTGATAAGTTGAAATCGAAGGATAGTAAAGAACCTTTCTAAAAATTAAAGAAATGGTACCCGGTAATTTAGTATAAAAATGGAGGTGGTGGCTCTCATGTACTAAACATATCGACCCCAATTTATTAAAAAACTTTCATTTGTGAATGAAAATTAACCAAAACTAAACTTTCAATAGAAAATAAAAAAAGGAGCGATTAGTATGATAAAAGAGTTTTATCTATAACATTGCTCGTATGTAAAGCTCCACCAGAATCGTTCAACATTTGCAAACAATGTTTAATAGCGTCAAACAATACTTCTCCTGATATACCTGAAGATTTTAATATTTTTATTTCTTTGTCGCTGTTTCTCTGTTTTGTGAAAGTTGAAAAGGATACTGAAAAGTTTAAAAATAAAAAGGCAGTAAAGTTTTTAAAAAAACTTTTAAAATATATAATACAAACCCTTCCGATACTATATAAACTGAAGATGAATTACAATATCTTGCAAAACATAAAGAATTATATGAATATGTTTTTTAAAATGATTTCAAAAATTCTGACAAGTTTTATTCAATGACAGGACATATAGTTTTTTCCACTAATCTAAAGGGCTATAAGCCCTTTAGATTATTTTTCTCAAAACCGCTCAAATAGCGGTTTTTTATAATAATAAAAACAATCCTTGTTACTAATACTAGTTGTATCAATCATGTAATCAGAAATTGAATAATTAAATAAAGTATTAGGAAACAGAGGGGGCTAAAATGAGCGAGATAATAAATAACAGAGAATACCGTCAAAAAATTTTAAAGGAAATTATTAAAGAACTCCATAGCGGAAAAACTGTAGAAGAAGTTAAACCTAAATTTGAAAAAAATTTTAAAGGTGTATCTGTAAATGAAATTTCCCAACTGGAACAGGCCTTGATCAAGGAAGGGATACCGGTAGAGGAGATTCAAAGGCTTTGTGATGTTCATGCTGCCTTATTCAAAGGCTCAATAGAAGAAATCCATCGGCAGCAAAAACCGGAGGAAATACCCGGTCATCCCATTCATACATTTAAGTTGGAAAACAGGGCCATTGAAAAATTGATTCTAGAAAAAATGCGACCTGATTTAGAAGAGTTTTTATCTCGGGATACCGAAGAAAATAGACTTAAACTTTTAGAGGATTTGAATCAGCTTTTAGATATTGATAAGCATTATAGTCGTAAAGAAAATTTAATTTTTCCTTATCTAGAGAAATATGGAATTACCGCTCCACCTAAAGTAATGTGGGGTGTTGATGACGAAATCAGAGAAGAATTAAAACAGGTAAAAAATTTGCTTATTGATTATAAAGGTAATAAAGAAAAAGTAAAGGAAGAACTTAACAAAGCTTTAACTAAAGTAACAGAAATGATTTTTAAAGAGGAAAATATTCTTTTCCCCATGGTTTTAGAGACTCTCTCTGAGGATGAATTTCTTGCAATTGCTGAGGAGAGTGATGAAATAGGTTACTGTTTGATTCAGCCGGAAAAACAATGGCGACCGGTTAATGTTAATGTAGAAAGTAAAGAGCCGGAAGAAAAGTTATCTCCTCACGGTTATATAAAATTTGAGACAGGAATATTAACTCCTAAGGAGATATCTTTGATTTTTAATCATTTGCCGGTAGATATTACCTTTGTCAACAAGGAAGGGATAGTAAAGTATTTTTCTCAGGGTAAAGAGCGGATTTTTGCCAGGACTAAAAGTGTAATAGGTCGTAAAGTAGAAAATTGTCACCCACCGGCTAGTGTTCATATTGTCAATAAACTGGTTGAAGACTTTAAAGCAGGTGTTAAGGACCACGAAGATTTCTGGATTAAATTAGGAGATAATTTTGTCTACATTAGGTACTTTGCTGTCCGAGATGAAAAAGGTGAGTATCAGGGAACCTTGGAAGTAACCCAAAACATTAAATCCATTCAGAAAATTACAGGGGAAAAAAGACTTTTGTCTGAATAATTTTTATTAGCGGTCTATAGACCGCATTAATTTTTTAAGCCTAAAGTTTTAAAAGTTCTAGGGTACATTTTCTAAAAATGGTGTTATACTATATAATAGTTTACATTTTTAAAACTAGGTGAAAAATTATGATAATCCGGGAAATAATTAAAAGGCTAACTACACTTATTTTCGGTTTATTTCTTTTTGCACTGGGAATTGTCTTAACTGTTCATTCCCAGTTGGGCGCATCCCCCTGGGATGTGTTTCATTTAGGGGTAACTAATCACACCGGTTTAAGTTTAGGCCAGGTTAGCCAATTAGTGGGAGTTATTCTGGTAATTATCAGTACCTTTTTAGGGGAAATACCCGGGATTGGTACTATTTTAAATACAATTTTAATAGGTTATTTTGTGGATATCCTACAAGCCAATAATTTAGTTCCTTTAGCCGGCAATGTTTTTCAACAGTATTTTATGTTATTTTTCGGTATCTATTTATTTGGCTGGGCTACATATTTTTATATGAGGGCAGAACTAGGCTCCGGACCACGTGACAGTTTAATGCTGGCTTTAATTAAGAAAACAAAAAAGCCTGTTTGGTTAATCAGGGGAATTATTGAAACCTGTGCTTTAATTGCCGGTTATTTAATGGGAGGCTTAGCAGGAATAGGTACTGTACTTATTGCCGGATTAATAGGGTTTTCCATTCAACATGTTTATAAGCTAAGAAAACAAGACCCGGCTCAATTAGTCCATGTTACATTAGTGGATAATTATCATTTTATTAGGAAGTTATTGAGTAAAAGTTTAACAGAAGAAATTACCATAAAACAACGTGAAAAAAGAGTGGGTTAACCCACTCTTTTTAGTAAAAAGTTTAGAATAATTTATTAACACCATCAACTGTGTGTTTATTGGAACCTTTAGGCACATAAGTCTTACAGCAAGTTTCCATACAGGTTCCAGCATTTTGCGGTGTTAATTGTTTAGCCATGGTGGCATCTACTTTGTCCGGTTGAGAAGCACCGAATTTATCTGTAGCAACTAAGATTTCATTAGCAGCACACATGTTACCTTGTTTCCAGTATTCACAGTCATTAACGATACAATGGATGTGTTGGCTCATTTTTTCATCCCTTTCTTAAGTTTTTCATCATTATTTTGTTAAAAACCACTCTTTTTTATACTGGCTTTTCCAAGGATTATAAGTCAAGAAATGTAAAAGATATTATCATTCTCGGAAGAAGTCTTTTATGATAAAATTATCCATATGTACTATTTTTATAAGGGAGGTGAGTAAAACAAATTTTCAAAAAGAAAAAAGTAAGGTGAGTGGTAACTTTTGCGAAACAAACGTAATCTCTTAATAGCTTTAATTATTATAATTATCCCGATTATAGGCAGTTTTCCCGTTTTAGCCAAATACTTATCTAAAGAAATTGGCTATGAATTTAGAGTTGAGGGAGAACCCTGGTTTATTGTTGCTGATAAAGAGGGTCTGGAAAAAATACTCTCTGAATATAAAGAACAATATTTGGAAAGCATTGACAAAAATGCTAAAATAAAAAATTTAAAATTTCAACAAAAAGTAGAGATAATTGAAGTTGAGGTTTATCCGGAAGATTTTAGTTCACTTTCCCAGGCCAAAGAAAAAATATATGCTAAGGAAAAAGAAGCTACTTACATAGAAGTACAAAAAGGGGATAATTTATGGAATTTAGCTAAGAAGCACGGTATTTCTTTGGCTGAATTGGAAATCTTAAACCCAGATATTGACCCGGAAAGGATTTATCCGGGAGACAAGCTGGTGATTGATCCCTTTAAGCCTGTACTGGATGTGGTAATTGAATTAGAAAATACTATTATGGAAACGATACCCTTTGACATTGAATACCAAAAAGATACCAGTTTGTATGAGAGTCAGAAAAAAGTAATTAAAGAGGGTATAGAAGGAGAAAAGGAAGTTACTTATCATATAGAACTGGTTAATGGTTTCCAATCGAAAATAGAGGTTGCTGAGGAAAAGGTAATTAAAGAGCCGGTAACGGCGGTAGTTAAAATCGGGACCAAAACTACTGTTTCCCGGGGTGGTAGTGTAAATTACGGTGTAGTTCAGGGAAAAAGGGTGACCAGTAATTTTGGTTATCGGATTCACCCGATTACTGGCAGGAGAAGCTTTCATTCGGGAGTAGATATTGCTGCAAAACACGGAACGGCTGTCTATGCCTACAGTGATGGGAAAGTGGTCGAAGCAGGTTGGAACGGCGCTTACGGGTTAAATGTGGTTATTGACCACGGTAGTGGATTAAAAACCCGGTATGCTCATTTATCAAAAATCTATGTTAAAGTTGGTCAACGGGTGACTACCGCTCAAAGAATCGGTGCGGTAGGCTCTACGGGAAGGAGTACCGGCTCTCATTTACATTTTGAAGTAATTGTCAACGGAACTCCTCGTAACCCCTGGAACTATATTTAAACTAAAACGAGAACAATTAACCTTTTGAAGTTAATTGTTCTCATTTTTTATTAATTCTTTAACTTTATTGGTAAACCAGGAGGTGTGTAAATCTTCGTCAATCAGATTGCTCCAGAGCAAATCAAAAAGTTGGGGGTCATTAACTTTTAAAATAAATTTTTTATAGTCTTCCATGGCTTTTTTTTCTAACATTATGTTTACTTTCAATATATTGATAATTCCAGCCCAACCTAAAATCCTACCGGATATTTGGCCGGTTATGGGAGCCAGCACTTTACCAATAAATGTTGGTTCGCCGCCTAATTCTTTAATTTGGGTAGCTATATTTTTGACATGTTGTTCTTCAATTTCGGCTATCCTTTCTAATGCCTTTTTTATATAAATATCTTCAACCTGTTTGCTTTGAGCTAGGTATAAATCAACTTGATTTACTTCTAAACTATAAAACCAGTTCAATATTTTAATTAATTTATCTCTATTCAAAAGAAGCACCTGCCCTTTATTTGGTAAGAATATTATTCCCCCTTCTTACAGAAAAATTAACTAAAGAGTAAAGGGCAGTTGTGATATTTTATATTAGACTTCTCTTGTTTTTTCCACTAATTTATTAGTATATTTTATATTTCCTCTAGCCAAGGAAGCAAAAATACCTGCAAAACAGGTGAGAGCAAAAATACGGAAAGAAACTTTTGCGCTTTGTAAAAATAAATCCGCATGGGTAGGGTCTAACTCTATATCACCGGCAATGCTAGTTATAACTAAAGTGACTACGGCCATACTTACGGTTTGACCGGTGAGACGCATGGTTCCAATGGCAGAGGAGGCAATTCCGGAAAATTTTAAGGGAACTGAACCCATGATTGCGTTATTATTAGGTGCTGCAAAAAAAGCAAAGCCTAACCCGACAATCACTTGATAACACATTAACAGCCAAATAGGGGTATCATAAGTTAAAAAGCTAAATAAGAAGAGTGCCAGGGCTGTAATGCCCATACCTAAAGAAGCTAAAATCCGTGGTTGAAACCTATCAGAAAGTTTCCCGGTTTGAGGTGTAAATATAGCCATAATAACCGGTTGGGCCAGTAAGATAAAGCCTGCTGTTTTAGCGTCATAGCTTCTGCCTACCTGTAGATAAAGGGAAAGTAAAAAAGCAATGGCAAAAGTTGTACTATAATTTATAAAAGCAGCCAAATTAGAAAAGGTAAAGGTAATGTTTTGCGTGAACAGACTGACCTGGAGGATGGGGTTAGGTGTATTTAACTCTTGTTTTACAAAAAGAAACATAACTAATATTCCCATGATTAAGAAATATTTTCCTCCCGTCCAATGAGACAGGGAAGAAAAACCATACATGAGAATTATTATTCCTATCGTATATAGAAGTGCACCGGGAGTATCAAATTTTTCCTGAGGAGCACCTATCCATTCTGTTTTCAGTTTAGCTTTGATTATATAAATAATTAAAAGACCTGCTAAAAACATCAAGAAGAAGATAAAACGCCAGCCAAAGTACTGGGTAAGTCCTCCTCCAAGCACGGGAGCTAAAGATTGGCCGGTATAAACACAGGCTCCGTTTATACCCAATACTCTTCCTCTTTCTTCCGGTGGAAAAACTGAGGCAAGGATAGCCATACCTGTTGAAAAAATCATGGCTGCCCCGATGCCTTGTAGTATGCGAAAGGCGATTAATGCCTTCATGGACCAGGCTAAACTACACAGAAGAGCAGAAAAGGAAAATAAAGAGATACCATATAAATAAATTTTTCTTCTACCGTTAATATCAGCAAAACGTCCAAAAGGGACTAAAAAAGCTGCGGCTGCCAGAATATATCCGGAGGTAACCCAGCTTAAAAGATAAACACTGGTGTGAAATTCCTGACCGATAGCAGGTAAAGCCAAGTTAAGAGCACTGAGCATAAAAGGGACAAAAAAAGAACCAAGGCTAATGGTAATTTGGCTGTATTTCTTAACGGTAGCGGTAGGTTGGGGCATAGTTTAAGCTTCCTCCAGAATAATTTTAAATTTTTAATTCTATTATAGCACAACATGTTTCTGGAGGAAGCTTCTGGATAAGCATCCCTTATTTAATTTTACGAACAAGTTTTAAATTGGGTCTTTCCTGACTGGGAAAAAAACCTAGTATCTTTAACATGTAAACTGTAACTACGCCGTAAAGGATGAGGCTTAATAACATAGAAATTACATCTCCTAAACTTGATTGCATATCGGGGGGATAATTAAAAACTTTAGAGAAAACTCCAAAGTTAAGTAAAAATATACCTATCCCTATTCCTGCTCCTTTAAACAAGTAGTAGTTTTCATTTAAAATGTAACGAAAGATAAAAGCAATTATCACTCCGAAAAATGCTCCCACAAAAAGAGCCAAGATAAAGCCAAAAGTCCAGTAAATAATATTATTTTCCCAGGTTTTTAAGACCATACCCAAGGCAGTAGCATTATTATCATACTTGGCTAACTTAAGGAATTGCATTAATTCATTGAAGATATATTTGATAATTGCAGCAATTATGCCGGCAATGGAACCCTGTAAAAACTCTTTTTTTCTTTCTAGTTTAAACAATATTTCACCACCTTATCTAAGTTACTAATATTATTAGTAATAACGAAATAATTTATTAGTTATTCTGGCTTTGAAATATGTTGATGAAGTAAGTAAAATTAATTAAGTAAGATTAGTAAATAAGCGGTTGGGGGGATTTTATGGCTAATAAAGGTTTTCAATTGGAAGAGAAAATGGGTGTTCGGTACTATATAATCCCGGCTTTTGAGGAAAAGGGTTCAGTTATCCACGGTTTCAGTACTCGTTATGGTGGTGTCAGCTCTGAACCCTTTGACAGCTTAAATTTAGGTTTTCATACCGGTGATGATTATCATGCTGTACTGGCCAATCGATACCGGTTTTGTCAAGCTTTGGGCTTTAGCCCGGAAAAACTGGTGGCAGGAAAGCAGGTTCATAAGGATAACATTCAAAACGTAGATTTTCTGGATATAGGTAAAGGTGCCTTAGATCAGGATAGTGCCATTCCTGAAACAGATGCTTTAATAACAAATAAACCAGGTATCGGTTTAATTGCTTTTTTCGCCGACTGTGTTCCGTTAATGTTTCTTGACCCTGTAAAAAAGGTCATCGGTATTGCTCATGCAGGGTGGAAAGGCACAGTTTTAAGGATTGGTCAAAAAACTGTGGCTAAAATGAAAGAAGTGTATGGTTGCCAACCGAAAAATATTTTGGCTGCCATCGGTCCTTCAATAGGCCCCTGTCACTACGAGGTAGACAAACCTGTAATTGAGCAATTTCAGAAACAATTTTCTAACTGGGCTCAATTTATGAAAGTTAAAAGTAATGGGAAAGCTCAATTAAATCTATGGGAAGCCAATAGGTTACAGTTGCTGGAAGCGGGAATATCCGACGAGAAGATAACGGTAGCCGAAATTTGTACCTATTGTAATCCGGAACTGCTTTTTTCTTATCGATATAGTGAGGGTAAAACAGGACGCATAGCCGCTTTGATTATGCTTGTCGATTAGGTTGAATAAAATATGTTTCACTGGAAATCTTAATTTTGCATCACAATATTCAGCATAACAATTGTCCAATAAAATTTACCTAATAAGCTTTAGCCTATACTAAGTTTAAGCTTCAACCTAAACCTCAACCTTAATACAAGAAGGAGAGTGCAAATTATATGGAGTATGGTTGTCCTATTTGTAATGGGTTAATGAGTATTGATGAAATATGCCCTTACTGTCAGCAGAACATGGAGGATATGGGAAGGATAGAAGACTTATATACACCTTACAGTCCTTATGAAGAACAGGATGACATACCCATTCTGCAGGAATCAATCAATAGTTGCATTCATTTGTTCTCTTGTCCAGAGTGTATTTATGAAGAACGGGTGATTGTTCCCTTTAAATTGTTTTAAAGCAGGCTATTATTGGCTTGCTTTTTTATATAGAAACAGAAAAAATATCTACATATCCTGCCAACAGCAGGATTTCTCTTAAATGTTGTCGAAAAAAAGTTAAATAGCAACCTAGTTTAACCAAGGTGTGTAAGAAATGGTTGTTCAGAAAAAAAAGAAAAAAATAAAATACTATCGCTTAATTTTTTTTCTGGTTATATTTTGGTTTTTAGGAAACAGTATTTATAATTTTGTGTTAAATTTAATGGTGCAAACGGAATTAGTTGAACAGGGGGTTATTGAAAAAAAGTTTGCGACAGAAGCTTATGTCTTACGTGATGAAATAGTAATTACTGCTCCGGCAACTGGTCGGGTTAATTTGCTTGTTGAACCCGGACAAAAAGTGCACAAGGACATGCCTATTTTGGAGATACATACTTCCGGAGGAACATCTCTTCAAGCAGGAAGACCGATGGTAGTCCAAGCACCTGTTTCCGGAGTTCTTTCTTGTATTATCGACGGTGGGGAAGAATTATTTAATCCTAGAGAATTTGCAAATTTAGATAGTGAAAAAATTCAGAGCATAAAAGTCAAAGCTATTGACAATACCCAAAGGGATATGGTAGAAAAAGGAAGTAGATATTGTAAAATAATTAATAATTTAGCCAATGTACAGCTTTATTTAGAATTTCCTCTGAATTTATTTACTGAACCCATAAAAAAAGGACAATTGCTCGAATTGGTATTCACTAGATTGGATAAAAGACTTAGTGCACCTATTATTGATTTAAAAGGGATAGGCAATACGGCACAAGTTTTAGTTAATGTTCCTGAAACTTGGTATAGTTTGTTTAATGTGAGAATAGAACCTGTGGAAATTATATTAGAAAAAGGAAATGGTATTTTAATTCCCAAGAAAGCCTTAGTTGAAAAAGAAAACGGAGAAATCGGTGTTTATTGGGTGCGAAAGGGTTTCGTGTTTTGGCAGGAAGTGGACATAATCAGTGAGAATAATGACCGATTCCTGGTCAATGGCCTGGAGCCTTATACAGAGATTATTTTAAATCCTAGTTTAGTTAAAGAAGGACAACATTTATATTAGGAGTGCATAATAAATGAGCATTATTATAGACAATTATCTGAAAATTAAAGAACAAATCAATATGGCTTTAGATAATTCCCGCGTAAAACCCAGAAATGTTTCGCTTATTGTAGTTACCAAAGGTAGAAGTATTGAGGAAATAAATGAAATAATAAACCAGAAACATTATTTACTGGGTGAGAATAGGGTACAGGAATTGCGTGAAAAATATCCTCAACTACCTTCTCAGGTAGAGTGGCATTTAATTGGGCACTTGCAGAGAAATAAGGTAAAATACATAACTGATAAAGTAAAATTAATTCATTCTTTAGAAAGTTTTTCGTTAGCCCAGGAAATAAATAAACGGATGGAATCTTTACAAAAAACCATGGAATGTTTGGTGCAAGTAAACATTGCCGGCGAAGCCAGTAAATTTGGCTTAAGTAAAGAAGAAACACTTCCTTTTATTAAAGAGGTTGCAGGAAGTTTACCTTGGGTAAAAATTAAAGGATTAATGAATATTGCCCCGGAGGTGGAGAATCCGGAAGAAGTACGACCTTATTTCAGGGAAATGTATCAGCTATTTAATCAAATTAAAGAGGCAAATATTCCTAATGTGGAGATGGCAGAATTGTCGATGGGTATGACAAATGATTTCCAGGTAGCGATTGAAGAAGGGGCTACGATGGTTCGGGTAGGAAGTGCAATCTTCGGACCAAGATATTAAGGGAGAAAGGAGGATAAAGAAGATGAAAGTTGTAGATAAATTTTTAGATGTTATGGGTTTTTTAGATAATGATGAAGAGGATGAACAAGAAGAAATTATTCAAAGACAAGAAGAAAGTCAAACAGAACCCCAATATAAAAGAAAAAAAGGTCAGTTAGTAGCAATTCATAACTATAAAAGTGATAGCGCAAAAGTAGTGGTTGTGGAACCTAAAAATTTTGATGAAGCCCAGGTTATTGCTGATAATTTAAAGAATCATCGTGCGGTTATTGTTAATATGGAAAACATTGAATTAAGTCTTGCGAAAAGAATAATTGATTTTGTAGGTGGCACTGCCTATGCCTTGGATGGGACAATGCAGAAAATCGGACGCAGCATTATTTTGGTTGTGCCTCCTAATATTGATATCGGTGGTGAAATTACCGAGGACTATTTCGAAGATCAGGAAGATGTATTTTCCTGGGTTTCTAAATTTGCCAAGAGAGGAGAAATTTAAAAGTTGAGTTCATATAAATTAGGGTTTATAGGTGCGGGGGCTATGGCCGAGGCAATTATTAACGGTGTATTAACCGCTAATTTGCATTTACCCCAAGACCTTATTGTTTCTGATATTAATCAGGAAAGGTTAAAATTCATTAATAACAAATTTGCCATTGCCACTACTTGTGATAACATTCTGGTTTTTCAGCAGGCTGAAGTAATAATTCTAGCCGTTAAACCGCAGCATTTAAAGGAAGCTTTGGGTGGCTTTCCAAGAGATATTTGCAATAAAACTATTATCTCTATAGCTGCAGGCATTTCCACTAATTTTATCGAAGAATTAGTAGGAAAGGTTCCTGTTATCCGTGTTATGCCTAATAACCCCTCTTTAGTGGGAGCAGGTATGGCTGCGTTATGTAAAGGTAAATATGCTGATGATCAGGATTTGCAGTTAGCTAAGGAAATATTTGCTTCAATAGGTGAAACAGTTATTCTGGCAGAAAATTTACTGGATGCAGTTACAGGTTTAAGTGGCAGCGGACCTGCCTTTGTGTATCAATTTATTGAGGCTCTGGCCGATGGAGGAGTTCAGGTAGGTTTACCACGGAATATAGCGTATAAACTTGCTGCTCAGACTGTGGTGGGGGCAGGTTTAATGGTACTAAAAACAGGACTTCATCCCGGTCAATTAAAAGATATGGTAACTTCTCCCGGAGGTACTACAATTCGGGGAATAAACGTTTTAGAAAAGGCCGGATTCAGAGGAACTGTAATGGATGCGGTGGAATCTGCGTATTTAATGAGTAAAAAATTAGGTTCAGAATAATTATGAGGTGTTAGTAATGTTTTTATTAATAGATGCGGTTAGAATTGCCTTTGACATCATGTACTGGCTAATAATTATCCGTGTACTTTTATCTTGGATACGGCATGACCCTTATCAACCGATTTTTCGATTTATTTATGAAGTCACGGAAGTTGTTTTAGGACCTGTCCGTCGTTACATTCCGCTGCGGACAATGGGAATAGATTTTTCCCCAATTCTTGCCCTTTTACTCTTACAATTAATAGAAACCTTAGTGATAAGTTTATTATATAACATCTTGTTTTAATCAAGTCTATTAGTAGGCGAGTGAGCGAGTGGGCGAGAATTGAACTATCTTCGGTCGGTAGGTTGAGGTTAAAACATTGCTAGCCACTAAAAACCAGCCACTAGCCACTAATAAGTTAAGTCTAAAAGTGGGCGAGATTCTAGTCACTAGTCACCAGTTACTAGTCACTAATTTAAAGGAGCGTTAATGTATTTTTGAAAATGACCGATGAGACTCTGGAATTTCTTACACGTTTAAAAGATAAAGTTAAACTGGTATTACAAAGACATAAAGAACAGGTTACCGACTTTGTTGATCCTTATTTAAAGAGAGTTGCGGAAGAGTATTTAAAAAATCAAGTAGGTATTAATTATGCAAGTTTTGGCGGGGTAGAAAGGGCAGAAAGACAAAGAATCTTAATTTGTCCGGAATATTTACATCCAAGTGTGGAATTGGCCGGAATTAGTATAATTCGTTTAATCGGCAATCTTAACTATGTTTCCGTAAGTCATCGTGACTATTTAGGAGCTTTATTAGGGCAAGGGATTAAAAGGGAAAAGGTCGGAGATATTTATCCAGTTTCAGATGGTTGCGTGGTGATTCTTAGTAGAGAACTGGCTGACTTTTTAATGGTCAATCCCCTAAAGGTTAAAGGAGTTACTTTAAAAGCAACTGAATTACAAGTCGGTGAATGGACACCTGAGAAACCTGAAGGCAAGGTTATTGCAGTAACTTTATCCTCTCTAAGATTAGACACGGTGGTTGCCCATGGTTTTGGTTTGTCCCGAACTAAAGTAGTAGGTTATATAAAAGGTGGCAAAGTAAAAGTAAACTGGCAGATTATTGAGGATTTGGATTATAAATGTGCGGAAAATGATGTTATATCTTTTCGTGGTAAGGGAAGAATACTTATTTCCGAGATTTGCGGAGAAACAAAGAAAGGCCGCATTAAAGTTAATTTAGTACGGTATAAATAATGGTTTAATTTAAACCATGGATAAACACGGATAAGTCCCCTGGCGGCGAAGGTTAAGGTTTAGGTTAAGTTTCAGTCAATTATTGGGTTTTAAATCTGGATTACTTCACCTGCTTAGCCTTAACCTCAATCTTAATCATACGACCGAAGGCCGTAATACTAGTCACTAAAATATTAGCCACTAAAAACTAGCCACCAGCCACTAATAAAGGGGGTATATCTTTGCTTACACCATTAGATATCCATAATAAAGAGTTTAAACGATCTATAAGAGGTTATGATGCTGATGAGGTGGACGAATTTTTAGATGAGATAATTAAAGATTATGAAAAACTTTATAAGGAAAACTTAAATTTGAAAGAACAGGTAGAAAATTTTCAAGAGAACATTAATCGATATCGTGAACTTGAGGATACTTTACATAATACCCTGATTCTAGCTCAACAAACAGCAGAAGAAGTTAAAAAGAATGCGGAAAAAGAAGCTGAATTAATAATTAAAAATGCCCATCAAAAAGGTGAACAGATAATATTTGATGCACAGCAAAAAATTTTAGATCTCCAGGAGGAATATAGGAGTTTGCAAAAAACGGTACAACAATTTAAAGCTCAATTTAAAGGATTTCTATTAGCCCAATTAGAATTAGTAGAGGATGAAAAAAAAGAATATGTTGAACCCAAGACCGGTGACACTCTGGTTGTAACTAAGGGTAATTAATCACGATATGGCTTGTCAAAAAGCAAATTATTAAGTATTATTTATAAATGTATCTTAAATTTTTTAGCTTAATTAAAGGAGTAAGTTTTTATGAAAACATTAATTTGTTCAGCATTTTCCCTAGAAAGTGAATACATAAAAAACGCCCTTTCTGAACTGCAAACTTTTGAGCAGGAAGGGGACATCTGGTATAGGGGAAAATTTTATACCAAAATTTTATACCTGGTAGAAGATAGTAATAACATTAAGGATATCGACTCACTATTAGAAACAGTGATTAATAATGAAGGCATTTTTCAAGTTATTACTATTGGGCTGGGGACTTCCTTAAATGAAAAGTTAAGACCGGGGGATGTTTTAATCGAAGATCACCCTGCAGATAGTTGCCAGAGGTTAGTGGATTTATTTCTTAACTCAAATAGCGTAGAGGAGGACGAAAGTGCGTCTTTGAGAATATTTGCCGGAAATATTTTTACAGAGACTCCCCAAGAGTTATCTCAAGATACATTAGGCTGCTTAGACCTTGAAGGAGATAACTTGTTTAAATTTTTACAAAATAAGGGTTTACCTACCTTAAACATTAGGGTAATAGTTCCAGAGGCAAAAGAAGAAGTTTTAGAGGATGAAATATATAAAGTAATAGCCCAAAAACTTTTGGTTTTATTAAAGAAGGCTGTGGAACACTTAGGTTGACAATTAGCCTTTTGTATAATACTATAAAAAATAAAAACTATGAACGGAAGAGTACTTTAAAAGATTTGATTTTAGCGAGTCCGGGAGGGTGAAAGCCGGATATCGTCTTTTAAAGGAAAATCATCCGGGAGTTATTAATGCGAACTTTTAGTAGTGTTAGTCGGGTAACCTCCGTTAACAGGTTGTTGAGTGGTGAGATATTTATTTCTCATCATGAGGGTGGTACCACGGGAAGCCTCTCGTCCCTTACGGATGAGGGGGTTTTTTACTTTTGGGATAAATTTTGGGTTAGAAAAAGCTTTGGGGTTAATATTTTTGGTCAGAAACTTATTTTGATTTTTTCAGACTGAGATTTTAAAATCTTATAATCTAACCAAGATGATAGACCAGATAATATTTTTCTGACAAAAAATATTAACTCCTGTGGATAAATCTAACCAGTAAAATAGCTATAATTTTTACATCTACAATATAAAACATGAGGTGAATTGTATGGAGAAATTAGACTATGGAAAAACTTT